>Ga0207421_10003561_pt1 | contig 18474 bp, 15 predicted proteins | sample SodLakKL_010_SED_4_FD_187542 | JGI IMG/M metagenome (GOLD analysis project Ga0207421, IMG submission 187542) | Alkaline sediment microbial communities from Lake Tanatar, Kulunda Steppe, Russia - 8KL_010_SED (SPAdes) (version 2) | ecosystem: Environmental > Aquatic > Non-marine Saline and... | reverse complement strand
CTGTTTAAGACATCAACAATGGAAACAGTATCTTCATCTTTGTTTAGAACTATTAAAAATTCATCCATGATTTATTACCCCTTTTTTGTATGTGGTTTTATTTATATGACCATTTATTTAATAAACTTGTTTGCCTTTACGGATAAACCTACAATCTGAAGCCTTTACTTCTTTAATTTTATCGCCTGAAATTTTTACCTTCAATTTATTATCAGTCTTGCCTATAACCTTTCCTCTTCTCCCTGACTCTAATTCAACAACATCATTAACTTTAAGGCTTTTACCACCTTTAGCTTGATACTTGTTATTTTTAGTATTACTTTTCACCTTGAAATTTTTCTTATTACTAACCTTTGGTCGTTGGAATATAAATTCAAATTTGTTTCCACTAGCCAATACTTCTTCAAACTCTTTATACATTGGATAATCGCCCACACCACTAATATTTAGCCATCCTTTAGTTCTAGTTAAAGCCACAAATAATTGATTCCTCAATGCAAAATTATCTTCTTTTTCTGCTATCATGTCTAGACCAATTACATAAACCATATAAGCCTCATTGCCCTTCGCTCGAAAGGTATTAGTTACTGTAACTCCTCCTTCATTCCAAAATTTATTAGGATCAGTATGGGGGTATTTCGGATAATATATATTGTTTTTTAGCGCTTTAGCATATAAATATCTACACCAGCATTATTGATGGCCTTAGCAGCTTTAACTTTAAGTTTGTATGACTCTTTTGGCTCACCCAAAACTATAACTAAAATATCTCTGCTAGGCTTTAGTCCATCTTTTGTTATGTTGTATTTTACATTTTCTGCTAAGGCTTCAAGTTCTTCTTTCCTTTTATTATATTTCGTAAATTTAACTATATCATCATCCCAGAGTTCTGGAACACGATTAGGAGTCATTTCTTGTGGTCTATGAAGAACTACCTTTTGCCCTGGAGGATTAAAGCTGCCTTCTAAAATTTCATAGCCAATGTTCTCCCAATCTTCCTGAGTAGTATAACCTCGAAGCATGCCATCAGATCTTAATAGTCCCATTCCAATAGCATGAGCCGCTGTTAAAACTGGTCCAGGGGTGCGGTAACATTTATTCATTATCTCACTTTTTCTAATACCACCTTCATGAAAACCACTTACCATTCTCTTAAACTCTTCATTATCACCGAATAATTGAGGCGCTGTTGGTATATTTAATGAGTTTAAGCTTTGAGCTTCATCATAAGCCCAAATAATCCTTTTTTCTCCATCTTCAGATATAGGTTTAAGCGTTTTATAAGCTAACCAATAAAAAGGCTGTTTATCCTTATATTTTAAATTAACATCATCTACCACTAAATCCTGTGCTTCATCAATCAAAATAGCATCATAAATTTGTTCTATTTCATTTACATCTTCTAATAATAGTTTACATGCTTTAACAAGTTTTTCATTTGGAGCTCCATCACCTAATTTTTTTCGCATAGCATGTAAGGGTTTAATATTATTTTGCTCACATATTTCTCTATAAAAGCCTGGTTGATCTTTTGCCCCCCAGGCATGTAATACCTGAGGTTCTGATTTCTCTTTGGATTATATTCAACTTCACCATTACTAAATCTTTTAAGCCATTTATTAACTTCTTGAATTACATTATCATAAAGGCTTCTTGTAAAGAAAATTAATGCTATCTTCCAATCTGGATGTTTCAAGTGCATATGTGCTGCTTTTTGGGCTAATAATACAGTTTTACCAGAGCCAGCAATACCTCTTATCCTTTGAGGACCGGGAGGTATTGTTTTCCCGATAATTTCTTGTTGCATATCAACTTCAAAAAGATCTTTCTTAATAGTCTTTTTAACTTCACTTCTAGTTTTACTCTTATTTCTAAATCTATCTATAATTCCAGTTATGCCTTTTGGCTCTGGTTTCTCTTCTTCACCCTCAACTTTGAAAGTAACCTGACCTGTAAGAGACATTAATATATCTTCCCAAGCTTCTTTATTTAAACTTCTACAACCTGAAATAGTTTCGACTTCAGATAATCTATTTAATAATGTAGTACTGCCCATTTGATCAGCAAAGATTAAATTATAATCATCAAAATTATTTTCTTGCCATTCGTCTTTATTTATATTTGGAAGAATAACAGCTGTCCTTTCAAGTATAGATCTTAAAGATCTATTACCTTGATATAATCCTTTTAACGCAAATAGTTGATCTTCAACTCTTAAAAGAGGCGCTTCTTTTGAACCATCAGAAAAAATCCAATTATCATTAACAACTGCTTTTATATCATCTATTACATCTTCTCGTATTTTCAAAACAATAACACCAAGCTCACGATCAACAACAATTATATCTGGTTCAATTCTCTCTTCACCTTTTTTAGAAAACAGAGGATACTTCCAATATGCTATGCATTCTCTCCCACTAAAAGCCCTTTTCACTGAATCCCAAACATATTTGTAGATTTTATTATCAGAATCGATAATATCAGTAGTAATGAATTTATAACTAGAATCAATCGTATTAGATTTATCTTCATCGGATTCAGTGACTTTTAATACTTCACTTTCAGGCCCAGAAAAGATAAGCTGGTCTGAATATCTTTTGCTCTTTTCAACTCTTTTATCTTTATCATTTAAGCCTGTTTGATTGGCTTTTATTTCTGCAATTTCTTTTTGTAGTCGATTTATAATTTTATCATATTTTTTCTCAATATCACTAATATTTTTTGTGAGTCTTTTTCTGGCAAATTATATTCTTCAGCTTCAAAATCCCATTCCCCATAAACCTGCATGAACCATACAGCTAGCTTATAGCTTAGTGATAACAGTGTTTTAGCTTCTTCTAAAGAATCAAATGATTCGTGTACCGCTTTATTTCCTTCAATCCGAAGACCATGAAATATCTCAGTTATCTTACCGTCTATCAATTCTTCTCTTTCCAATAATTTAAGTTTATTGTAAAGATTATTTTCTTCTGGCTCTTCTAAATTATCATAGGCAAATATATAATCAACTATCTGCTCAGTAAACATTCTTAATTTGATCATAGTTGTGTTTGGATCTGAATATAAGTTTTCCTCTGCTATTTATAGCTAAATCTGCTAATTCAGGCCATTTCTTTTCAAGGAATGAGAAATTACTTTTCATATATTATATCCCTCCAAAATGATTATAATTAATTTTTCTGACTTTCTTTTGTTTATTGCTATGATATTCAAAACTAAAATTAGAGCTGCTATTTATTGATTGGGGACTTTTAATATCTTGCCATAAAGGCGAATCTACACTTCTTCTATTATTCTCACAGAAATAAGAATAATTTTTAGCCACCAATATCAAAACCTAATATATTAATATTGACTATATTTTCCAGATAAATTCAGCATAAGTAAAACCTGCAAACACTCCCCCGACAATTTCTAGGAGTTAACCAGCACACTAGTAAGTAGTGCATATTTTATGATTTTATTTTTCCAGTACGCCTTATTCTATTTAATAATTTATATTAGTATTAGATAACAAATAAATAAGTTCATTTTGTAGATTTACTTTAATTTTTTTCAACCTTTCTTCTAAAAATTTTTTATAAAAATTTCCAGAATCATACCTTTGCTCTACTTGATTCAATAAAGTTTCAGGAATAAAATGTTGCTCAACTGCTAAACCAGATAATGCTTTAATATATCTTTCTATTGGCTTATTAGAAATTTTGTTATTAGAACTTTTTAAAATTGGTGCTAAATTAATTGGACTATTTAAAATGTGATTTTTATTATTTCTTAATCTTTTATTAGATTCCGAAATTGTTGAATTTAAATCAGATCCCAAAGGAATTATATGGTGATATTCGATTTTAAAATCAGTATTCCATGAGTTTAATCTTGTTTCCTCATTTATAAAATCTTTCGGACATTTGCTTAACATATATTGTTTTAAAGAATTCTTGATTGAGCTTGGTACATCATTATTATTTATTAGTGTAAATTTGTCTGAATAATCCTCAAAATTAAAAAATCTATCTTTATATTTATTTAAAAACTCCTTTTCAAATAAATCATAGTTTTTTTCAATAATTGTTTTGTAAAGAAGCTCAATATCTAATAAACATCTTTTATTCATATTATCTCTATAGGTTCCACTAAATATAGAAAACCAATACCAAACTTCAAGAATATTTAAAATTTGTTTTGTATCAATGTCCATTCTGTCTTTTTTCATTAAAATATATGATACTGGAACTATCATCAATTTATAAGACAAATCATTAATTGTCTTTAATCCACATCTGTATTGTAAAAACAAACCACTATCTTTTAGAGCCTTCATTACTTTAGGGGTATTCTTATTTATTTGTATAGAATCCAAATCTAATGCTTTGCTTTTTTTAATAAATTCACCTTGTATCTTATCATAGTCTTTCATGTTTTCTATATTTGAGACTAAAGATAATAAAATCAAATATCTATTTTTGAATTCTGCATATAAATCAGTTTGTGTTCTAGCATAAAAAGTTGCTGGAAGCCAACTTTCAGGCAATTTATCCATATCATGTGTTTTATAATCAATGTAATAATCATCTTCTAATTTATTTCCTAGTATTCAATAAATTGCATTTCTTAAAGATTCCTTGTTTGATTTATAAATTTTAAAGTTTTCGTCTTTTTTATCATCTGCTTTTGCTACAATTAAATCGAAAGTATCCAAAGCCGTCCCACCAGAATTTATTTTTTCAAAGATTTGTATAGCTCTTCCCCTTTCATCCCTTGGAACTTTAATAATATGCAAATTTGATTCTAAAATATTTAATAAATACTTAAAAACATTATCTGCCCATCTATAAGCTTTATTAGAATCTAAACTCCCAGTATGATAACTTGCTATTTTATCTAAAACTCTGAACAAATGTGTATCATCCGGATTAAATATATCCCCTGTTTTCTTTTGTTTATAGGCCTCATATACAAAAAATAATGGAATTAATTTATCTGATGAAGATTCGTCAACTACTAAATCATAATATTCATTTTTATCTAATGAATTATTATATCTATATAAAGGATTATACCAACAGTCTTCATCTTTACTTCTATTTATTGTTAGATATTTAAACATGTCTTCAATATCTTGTGGTTCTGTGAACTTATATTGGTTCAAATTGAATTTTAAATTCTCAAAATCAAAAAAATCTTTAAAGCTTTTCGTGTCAGCACTTATAAACCATCTTTTTTGTAATACATTAAAAGTATCTTTATGGATTTCATTAAATTGCTGAACATTATTTGCTTCTAAGAAAACATCTTTGAAGATTGTCGTAAGTGTGGTAATCCTCTGTTGCCCATCTAATAAAAAATTCACATTATTATAATCAATATCTTCATAATTAATAAGTGATTTTTTTCTACCTATTTGTTTTGAAGGAAATTCATCTTTAGGTCCATCTAAAAACAAAAAACTTCCAATTGGTAATTTAACAAAAAATGAAGCTAATAATGAACTTTGATCACTTTTCCCCCATACAAATTCTCTTTGAAAGTTAGGTAAGACCAATTTATTACTATCTAGATTTTCAATAACCTCAAATAATTTAACTTCATCGGTACTATATCCCATTATATTTCTCCTTTCCTATTTTATTCTACAAAAGATCTCCAACATCAATACCACTATCATATTTTTCAGAAAAATCTTTTTGATATTCTTCAATTAGTCTAAACATATTTTCAATCAATTCATCTTGTGAATATGTTTTAATATCAATATCTTTGTCAAATATTTTGCCATGGATATATTCTACACCACCTCTTATATATTTATTGAAATTTTCAAGACTTTCTTCATAGTCCTCACCACTCTTATATCTAAAAGCTCTATTTATTCTATCGGTTTTATCAGGACAAAATTCTTCGTCTAAAATTGTAATTAACTGATAATTAAATTCTAATTTATCTGATTCTTTTATAATTTGTTCAGCAAATACCTTCGCACTTTGATTACCTGATTCTAATTTTGATTTATTTCCAGTCAAAAAGCCTAATACTGGAGCCAAAATTAAAACATCTAAATATCTATCGAATAAATTTGCATGGTCTTTTAAGTCTTTTACATATTGAGCATGTTTGCCTTGAAATGTATATGTTTTTTCAAACAACTCAGTTTACCTCCTTTATATGAGTAATTGTTTCTTTTTTCTTGTCCATGATATATATTTTACTCAATTCATCCTCTAACACATTTTTAGCATATTTCCAGTCTTTTTCCATTATTATCATAATAGTTTGTTCAGCAACATTTGGTATAACCTTAGATATATTTTGCACATGCCTTTCATCAGTATCAGAAAATGGAGCATCCATAACTAATGGATAAGGTTCAGTATCTACCTGGCTTATCTCTTCATTATTTGTATCATGTACTTTTTCTTTTGCTAGGGATACAATGCCCGCTATAAATGAAAAGCTTGCAACAGTCTTTAGCCCTTCAGATAGATCTAATGATTTATCTTCTTCAATATCTGTTGTGGTAAGATCATACTCATAATTATTTTTTAAAATTAAATCTCTATTCCCATGATAAATCTTATTAAAAATAGAATTTGTCCTTTCTTCTAATTTATTTTTAATTTCTTTTTCTAATGACTTATAATGACTTTCAAACTTATCATTTATATATTTAGCATAATCTAAACATTTTAAGATAAATTCATTTTTTTCATTTTCAGCTGCTAATTTTTGAATCTCTTTATCAAGATCATTAACTGATTTTTCTAAACTACCTTCTTCATTTAATAATTGATTCAATTTTTTGCGTCTATGCTGTATTTTTTTATTCAAATCTCTCACTTCTTTTTCTAAACTGCCTACATCTGGTTTGTTTTTTATTTCATCGCTATAGTTATCATTTTGTGATTCAAGTTCTTTAATTTCATTATCTATAGTTCTTATTTCTTTAACAAGGTTAAAAGTCTTATCATAAAAATTTTCTCCTTTAAATTTGTTATGGCTTATATCCTTTTTAAATAAACGCACTATTGTCCCGATCGATTCTGGAGGCAAATATTTCTTTATTTCTTTTAAGTTATTATAAACTTCAGAACCCTCAACTATTTCACAACCACAAATACATTTTCCTCTCTTTTCAATTATGTTTTCTATAGCTTTAGCTTCCATACCTGGTATTCCTTCATCAATTTCTTCAAAATTATCAACCATTTTTAAAGCTCTATCAAGTAAAGGTTGCATAAAAAACATTGGAGAGTTTACTGATATCTCTTTTTTAAACTCATTTATTTTTTTCTCTTTTATTTCTCGTTTTTCTTCAATTATTTTATTATTATTTTCTATTTCTGTTTTTAGCTTCTTAGTTTCCATATTGTCTTTAATTTTAATATTTATATCCATAACTTGTTCTTCAAACGACTCAATGATATCTTTATTTTCTTCTATATCGTTTTTTATCTTATTTAACCTTTGCGATTTTTCTTCATATAATCGCGTTTTTTTATCTAACTCTTCATTGTCCGTAACATCTATCTCTTTATTTAACTTACCGATAACACTAGTTTTATCTCCACGACTCAAATGAGTAATAGCAGAATCTAAAGTTTCTAAACCTAACAAGCTTTCAACTGCTTCTTTAATATTTTTCTTTCCACTTCTTCTATTTTCCCCAATTGTTTTTATTTGTTCACCGTGAAAAAAGAAATACTCGGATAAATCTTCAGGTAAAATTTTATTAACAATATTTATCACTTGACTTTTATCTAAATACTTTAATTGACCTTCAGAAGTTTTATGTTGTACACTAAATCTAGCATTTTCAAGTTTTACTTCTCCATAATTATTTCTGAAATATGTTTGCTCTCTTCTTATCACATATAATGTTCCTCTATGAACTAATTCTATTTCCCCAGCAACATTTTCTTTATTACCAGGTTTCAGTTTTTCAGAAACAGTTGTATTTAAAAGTGACTTTGTTTCAAAATCTGTTTTCCCATAAAGTACCCATTTAAATGATTTAATTAAAGTTGTTTTTCCACTTGTATTTTCTCCTAAAATTACTGTTATATTCTTATCATCGTTTGTTTCAAATTCAATAATCTGCTCACCAACAAACTGTCTAAAATTCTCTAATTTCATTTTTTTTAATAACACTTTCTCACCTCCTCTTTTATTAACTCAATAATTTTATCTGACATGTCAGATCTAGATCTTGCTTTAGTCTTTAAATTTTCACTTTCTAATTCTATAATTTTATTCATTAATCTTTTCACTTTAGTTTTATCTATATTCTCTTTCATGATTTATTCCCCCCAAAGATTATATATGTCTTTTAATTTGTTAATTAATTCTAACCCTTTATGAGGATTAGAAGATAATTCTGAAAAATCTTCAATCCTATTGATTTCATTTTTGATTAGTGATTTATCTTTATTTAATTCTTCTTGTGGAAAATTATATAAATCACCTATTGGCCTTGGTAATGTTATAAAATCATAAATTTCGGCATAATCTTTATTATCAGATAATCTTAAAACCCTACCTCTCCTTTGAATATATTCTTTTGGATTAGTACTGCTCGCAAGAATAAAAGCTGTTTTAATGTTAGGTATATTAACTCCTTCATCAAGACATCTAATTGCAATTAATGCTTGTATCTCATCACCTCTGCTAAAACCATCTTTAATTCTCTCCCTTTCTAATGAATCTTCTTTAGAAGTAAATTGGGCAACTTTCATATCTAGTTGGTTTCCCAGGATATCTGTCACTGCAGTAATCTGTCTAATTTCTTCTTCATTAATTTCACCATAACTATAATCATAGTCTTCAACAGTTGTAGCACCACAATAAATCAATAAATGTTTGTCATTTTTGTATTTTCCTTCAATAATTTCTTTCATACGATCTAATTTATGTGAAGCACCCGCTATTAATCTTGCTCTTTGAATAGCATAAAATTTTCCAGATTCACTTAGTTGAGTTCTTCCATTTTTACTAATTAGACATTCTGCTATTTTTGTTGTTAATCTTCTATATTCCTTTAATTCATGTGAAGTTAAATTTACTATTACAGGATAATAATAATATTTCGATAAATAACCACCTTCGATTGCTTCCTCTAATCCATACTCAATACACCTTTTACCAAAATATTTTAGAAGTTTATCAGTACCCTCTTCATCTCTATTCCTAACAATTGTAGCAGATAAAGCTAAGCGAAAATCAAAACCTTCTTTCAACTTTTGGGATATTTTTTTAGCTCCTAAATTATGAGCTTCATCACCAATTATAAGAACATTTAAGCTAATTTTATCTAGTTGTTTTTGTACATAATCAGACGAATAAGTAGCATTTGTTGTTACAAAGCAAAAATTATCTTTAATACCTAAATTATAATCAAATATTGCTTTTGATAATCTGTCTTTCCAATCTCTTTGAGAAGAAGTTGAATAACCTATAATAGGTTTCATATTAAATTTCTTTATATCTTCAACCCATTGTTCTACTAAATGTTGATAAGGACATACAATTACAATGGCTAATTTTTTCTGTTTTTCATATAATCTTACGACACCACCTAAAGCAGTATAGGTCTTCCCTGTACCTGTAGCCATATCAAAAATACCTTTATAATTTTCTTTTTCCCAGTTATTTATAGCTTCTAATTGATAATCATAAAATTCAATCTCTTCGGGTGTCTTAGGATAATATTCTGGTATAGTATATGTTTTGGACGGTTCATGAATATAATTAGATTCTTTTTCATCAATATTCCAATTTATATCTTCTTCTTTAAATTCTAAAATTCTATTTTTTATAGCCTCTGGAAAATCATAAATACTCAATTTATTAGTTTTATTATCCCAAAGATTTTTAAAGTCTTCTTCTTTCTCTTCAACTCTCTTTTTGCTCTCATCACTAATCCATGAACAATAGACATCAATAGACTCAAAATTATAATTAAAAGCTGCTGAAGATTCATTTAAAGAACCAGTGAAAGCTATTTTATTATAAAAATTATCTTTAATAATACCAAACTTTTCATGATATAATCCGATAAATTGTTGTTTGCTTTCGAATGTTGCAATTTTTATATCCAAAAAATCATCTGCAATTAAATGTGCTATAATATTTAATCTCTCTTTTTCAAAATAATTTTTAGGTTTATTTATGCTTTTTAGTAATGCTTCTTTTATTTTCTTTTTCTTTTCATAGCCAGCATTTATTGCTTTTATATCTTCTGGCTCAAGTTTTGGCGAAGCAATAATTTTTATTTTGCCTCCATTATTTACTAGACCTTTTATGCCCTTAGATATTTCTATTAATGAGCTAGAAGTAAAATAACCGACAGCTCTTTCATATAAAATTGCATTACTTAAAACTGGAACATAAAAATCATTTATCATATTATCATCTGAAGATCTATATTTTAACTTTAAATCCAGTTCTGAGAGTTTAGATGCTATTTTAATCACCTCCAATAACTTAAATTACAAATTCATCTAAAGAATTTTTTAAAATTTCAATTTGCTTAAATGTATTAAAATACCCTAAACTAAAACGAACTAAACCCTCTGGATAGCTACCTAAAAATTGGTGAATTTCTGGTGAGCAGTGCAGCCCCGTTCTTACAGAAATATCGTAATTCTCATTTAAAATTTTATTAACTTCTGTTGGACTATTTGATGAAAACTTGACTGAAATAATACTAATATGTTTATCTAAATTTTTGGGCAAATATAGTTTTATATCAAAAAAATCATTCAACTCTTCAATTAACTTATCAGTTAATTCATTCTTATATTTATAGATATTACTAACTCCGGTCTTCATTAACCATTTTAATGCTGCATTAAGGCCAGAAATAGCATGAATATTAGGACTACCAGCTTCATATTTAGTTGGAAAATAATCAGGCATATTTTTAAGTTCAGAATCAGATCCTGATCCCCCATGTAATAATGGTTCGGGCTCAGTTGCATCTTTATTAATCAAAAAACCTCCAATACCAAAAGGTCCATATAAGGTTTTGTGTCCAGCAAACACATAATAGTCAATACCCTCTTTAGGAGGCTTAATTAATCCAGCTGCCTGAGCCCCGTCTACTAATAATAATGCATTCGTTCTATCTTTAATTTCAATAATATCTCTCAGAGGTAGTTCATTGCCAATCACATTAGACATTTGAGTAGCAACAAACATCTTAATTTTTCTATTTTCTATTCTGCCGATTAATTTATCTTTTTTTAACTCTAAAGTTGCTCTATTAAAGGGGATTTGTAATAACTCGACTTGATATTTTTCCTCTAAAAAATATAACACTCTTAAAACTGCATTATGCTCAAATGGGGTATAACAAATAACATCACCTGGCTTCCAATCAAGCCCTTTTAATATTAAATTTATAGATTCTGTAGCCGATGAATTAAATATAACTTTATAATCTTCGTTAATGCCAACTATCTTTTTTATTAATTTTCTGCTTTCATTAATTAAATTATCTGCTAAAGCTGCCTTCTTGTATGCCCCCCTACCAGAATTAACTCCATTTTCTCTATAAAAAGAATCCATTTCATTATAGACAATTTCTGGTTTAGGGAATGTAGTAGCAGCATTATCAAAATAAAGCATCCTCGCACTTCCTTATTAAAGATTATTTTTTATAATATCTTTCAATAAATTAATTGCTATCTGTTGTTTTTCAGCATCCGATACACTATCACCAATATCTTTAAAAGACCCTCTTATATTTTTCTCTAAGATATTGGCAAATCCATTTAACTCTTGAAAATCAAAAGACTTAGTAAAATTCTCGCCTGATACATCTTTCAAGGTGAATTCTATTCTATCTTTAGAGTTATTGCTATCTGAATATTCTTCTTCAAAACCAGAAATTTCATCTTTTACTCTTCTTAATTCATCCAAAAACTGATCTTTAATTTTGTCATTCCAATCTTCCAAATCAAAGCCCGTAAATATCATAGATAACTCTTGTAACACCTTTTCATCACTATTATCATTTAGTTTCAGTGTAGACAGTAATCTCATAAAAGAATTAGCTTTACGATAAAAGGTATTCTCTTTAGTCTTTTCAGATAAATTTCTATACCAAGAAACCAAGCTATTTTTAAACTGACTTGAAAAAAGATTTTGTTGCTCAACTTCACCAAATATATCTGTAGCAATTTTATCCATTAGATCTCTTTTCAAATCATTAAAAGCCGTATTTAATTCAGTTTTAAAATCATCAAATATTATTTTTAACTCTTCGGCAAGTGACTTATCCCAAATAACAGCTGATTCATCAGATAGTTTCTCTGGAATATACTCTAACAATAATGATTTAGCCTCTTTTTGGTGCTTTTGAAAAATTGTTCTTAAAATTTTTGTCTTTTTAGATATTCCGTCTTCACATTCTATTGCATAATTATCTAAATTTATTAGCCACTTTTTAATAGCTGCTGAGATTCTCTCAAGGCGATTGATGGAACTAGTTTCATCTATATATTTTGCAAATTTATTCTCTAAAAATTCTATATAATCCTCTATATATTCATTCCATTCTATTTTCTTTATACTAAATCTATCAGGATATCTATTTATTTCTTCAAATAATTGTGGAGTGATTTCTCTTTCTTCACCATTATGTTTTATGATTGAATAATCAATATCATTATCAAGTCGTCCTGCAATAGCTATTAAAAGAGGCATTATGCCTAATCTTATACCATATGGCTTATCTCTTAGTTCATCATATATAGACCCAAAAGAAATCTCAATATCAGCATTGAATATATCAGCCTTTAATTTGTTTAGAATAATTTTTAAGTTCTCATCTATAGAATTGCTTTTCGAAGATTTATAGAATTCCGGATTAAACTCTACTTCCTCATTATTCTCTTTAATTAAATTAGTAGCCACAAAGAAGCTACGATAAATAAGATAATCTGGACCATAGCCAGATATATTTAATCTTTTTGATAAACCATTATACAATAATTCACCTACAACATTTTTTCGAGCTCTTTTTTGTGGAGATGTTATCTTATTTCTAACAATTAATTCATTATTAATTCTAGGGGTTTTATTAAACACATTAAAACATATATTAGATGCTAAATCTGAGATATTATTACTTGACTTTTTGATTTCTCCTCCATTGATCACTGTTCTGTCTTGACCTAATAACAATTTATTATCTAACTCATTCTCTATTGATGATTTTATATCTTTTAAATGTGCATTTATTTCTTTTAGAATAAATTTATCTTTTTCTATTAACTTTTTGTCTTTTTTAAGTAAAAGCAAAGCATCTAGTCTTTTCAATAAACCAAGTACTTTGACAGGATCTTCTGGAATTATAAAAATAACTCTTTCATCATCAACTTTTTTTAACTTATTTAATAAATCTTTTCTTTTGTTTTCTTTGTCATAGATTACATAATTAACTAAGCCATCTATATATCCATCTCCATTATAATTCTTTAGATATGATGACCAGTTATTAATTTTTAATACTTCTTCATAAGCTATAAACTGTCCAACAAAATACCTTTTCATCTTATATTTATCATTATATTTTTTGGGATAAATCGGCGCTGGATTAAAATATTGTTCTAAAATATAATTAGGGTTAAATCTATCAGTATTTTGCTTGATCTTTTCTTCAATTAGTTCATTTACATTTATTTCACTACCATCAAAAAAGTCAATTTGATCAATGCTTTTTCTTTCAAGAATAATTTTCTTTTCAATTAACTCATCAAATATTTGATTAAATCCATTTTCAGATATAGTATGTTTAAGAGCAAACTTCAATATTTCTTTAGAAGGTGAGACTTCAGAATAATTATTTACAGCTTGTATTATTGCTAAGCTTTTTAACAACTTTTTTTTATGATTTTCATCTTTTTTTATCTTTTGTAATGCAATCTGTGTATTTTCCCAAGCATCCCTAATACTTTTATAATCCATTTCTTGCTGCATCAATTCTTCGAAATAATCATATATTTTTTCTAAATCAACCAAAGGGAATTCTGATTGTTCTTCTCTTATGAATTCACCTAATGTATTAGTCTCATCAGACGATAGAAAAGTAAACAATGTTCTCTCGTTTTGAGCAATTCTTTGAGCTAATTTAGGTAATAGATTAACCCCAAGTGGGTGTATAGGATAGCAGCCTTCAACTATTTTATTTTTTATTTCTTTATAATTCATAGAAGGAAAAATATTTAACTGATCTGTAATATAAGCATAATTTTCAATTTGTTTTTTATTTTCATCTTTAAAATCTTTCCAACCCTCAGTCTTGTTAATTACCGAGCCTATCAAATCATAGATCTCATTAGAGTAATTAATTGATTCAATTATCTTAAAACGCTCTTCGATCTTCTTCCATTCTTCAGTCCTCTTCTTTGAAATATCAGAAGTATACTGCACTAGTTCTTTATGAGAAATTAATAATAAATGAATTTCTTCTTCATCAGTCCGGCTTGTCATTTCAGCAAAATCTTGTAGTGCTATCCCATCAAAGTTGTCCATATTATTTTCCAATAATTTATTAAATTCATCATAGATAACAAAGATGCCCTTATATCCTAATTGTCTAATTTCTTTATTCACTTCGGCATATATATCTGTAATATTAGAACTTAAATAAGGATCAAACTCACCACCTGAGGTTAAATCAGGATACCATTCTTTAAATAATTCATATGCTCTACGTTCAAAATTATTAATGGATCTATAATAATCATCTATACTATAACCACATTCCTTCTCTAGCTTTTCTGTAAACATTTTATAGGTAGAAGGATATTTTTCTTTCCATTGATTTATTTTATCTTTAACTGCTTGAAAATTAGTTTCAGGAAAAACATTATCAATTATATTATTTCGCTCTAATGACTTTTTTAATCCATTTAACATTGCTTGAGTAAATGATTTATTGTTAACTGTTGGCATCACTAATAAATAAGGGGGTTTATTTTTGATTTCATCTTCAATTTTGTTTTTTAAAGTAATATCTATTTTTTCTATTTTTTTCAATAATTTATTATATTTATCTGGATTGTTTTTATCTGATAAGATACTACCTAAAATCATACTAAAATATGATTTGCCAGTTCCATAGGCGCCAATAAGAATTCTTGATCTAGATACAGGATTTTTCTTAAAAGAACTAAAAATATCTTTAAACAGTTCTAAATTCTTTCTAGTAGGAATAAAAGAGTTTATCTTGTTGATATCTCCGATATCATAACGCAAATTTATAGAATATTTAAATGCATTAGTAAGTTTAATAAAATCTAACTGGGGCATGCAATCACTACCTTTTTAAGCATAATATTCATCTAGAACTTTTTCTTTAGATTTTTCTTCCAATCTTATTGTATTTAAACCTGCTTGTTTATATACATTTATATAACCTTTATTTTCTAAAAACTCAAGATGTTCATATAGGTCTGTTGGTTTAAAGTTAAATATACGCCCTACTGAATTAACGGGTTTTAATAAAGCTTCTATATTTATCGAATCTTCATCTTCATCTATACTATCTAATATACAATAAAATAGTATTATTGATGGTAATAGATTTGTTGATGATTTATTATATACATATTTTCCATCATCTTCAGTGAATACTCTTAAGTCAGAAAAAGGAGACTCTAATGTATCCTCTGGAGATTTATTTTTTTCTGGATCGAACAAGTACATTCTTATTAAAACATTTAAATCTTTATTTAATGAACTCTCGGCAGGAGGGTCTTCCCCTTCACGCTTAATAAATTCTAATAAACTTTCTAAAAGCTCATCTTTATCAAATTTCTCATATTTATAATAATTAAAAAACCAAAACCAGGTTGTGGCCATTTCTTTATTACTGACTAATTTGTAATGTAACAACCAAAAAGTCCCTATGTCTTCAAAGTATTTGTCTTTATCATATATTTCTTTAGCAAAATCAGTTAATTTCTGAACTTTAACTCCAGAATCATATTCTTCAAATGTTAAGCCTGTTGCTTGAAGCCAGTACCTTAAAGATGAAATCATATTTTTACCAATACCCAAAAGATCCATAGCATCTCCAGTATCTTCAAGAAAAATGTGATTATCAATTTCTATAGCATTTAAACCTTTTCTTAACCAACCAGATCTTAAATGGAAACTTTCATGTCTAGCAAAAGTCATGCTCATTCAAATCTGCTCCCTCTAATAATCCATTGTAGTTTTTGCAACTAAGCAACCTTTATGAAAAGCTGCTATACATTTCATACAGTTAACACATGTTTTTTCATCAACTGCATACCCATTTCTAGTATTAATAGCATTATATGAACATACATTAGCACACGCCCCACAATCAATGCAGCTTTGATACTTTCTTAATTGGCATTCAACTCGACGTCTTAAGGTCAAATGATTATGCGCTTCTATAATATTAACCTTTAGATATTTTTGTCCTATCTTTCCTTGTAATAAAAAAACATTTTTCCCTTTTTCGCCTCTTATATAAACTTCATTCAAAAGATTATTTCCTGAGTTGAAATCCAACTGACCAAAAGGCTTAAATAGCTCGTACAACTCTCTAGTAATTGGTTTGGTTAATTCATAACTTTTTGCATTTTCCCCTAGTCCACAGGGTTTTGATTCAACTATAGTATTTGATTTGTTTTCATTATCTAAACCACTACCGCCTTGCCTAGCCTTCCAATTACCTTCCTTTATATAAACTTTTGGATCAGGCTTGCCAATGTTTCTTGCAAAATCAACTAGAAACTCATTCCACTTATCAGCATAATCTGGGAAAAACATTTTCAATAAAAATTCAGACCATCTAGAGTTGTTTGGGCAGTAAAGACAACCTACCCTAGTAAAACCATATTTATAAGCTTTATTAAATTCTATGCCTCTAGATAAAAGATATAACCAAACGTCAATATCTTTCCAATCTATAATTGGAGATCCAACCATCTGTTTTGCAATCTTAGGGCTGCGAGAAATTTTGTCATAATTTCTTCTATTGTTTGACTCATTTCTTCTAATCCCATAATAAGTGAAAATCTCGTTATCTTCAGCTATATTTCTAAATAAATTACCAATAGGACCTGTTTTGAAAATAGTACAACACCAGGATATTACACGACTTGGAGGGCCAAATTTTTTTGATAAATCAAAGAACTTTTTATCTTTATTTTCTCCCACTGTTTCATAATCACTTGCTGTCATAAATGGTGGGGAATTCGGTTTTGATTTTAAATTATTAATATACTCATATGTTGTTGGAAACTCTAATGAAGTATCTCCAAATACATGCATAATTTGATGAGTTTTTAGTGCCCGAGTAACTAAATCAGAAGTTACAGTCGAGTCTTTGCCTCCACTAAAAGAAACTATATGAAAACTATCTGGGAATATCTCAGATGTATTATTGACAAAAGATTTTGCCTCAGCATCAATTTTTTTATAATGACTTTTATTGGCTTTTACAAAACTACTAAAGTCATCTTGATGTTCAGTATTTTTAATCTTATTTATTATGTCTTCTCTTTTTTCAATTAATTGTTCTTCTATTTCATAAAGATCACTTTTGGAAAAGTTTGCAACTTCACCATCAATAATATATCTAGAATTATCAGCCCAAACTGCAGAATTTAGTATATCAATATTAAAAGCTTCTTCTAATAAAATTTTCTCATCTTTAAAAACTGGTCTAACATCATTAGCAATTCTAATTACTTCATCTGAGCAAATAGTACAATTATATTCACCAACGTCCTCATGTGTATAAAGCCTTTCAGCATAATTCATATTTAAGTCTTCAAGAACTTCTTGTTGCTTATCATTTCCATTAGCTAGTTTATTAAAAAGATATTTTTTTGAAAACTTATATATTCTTTTTGCATTGTCATCACTGTCCTGTATTTTGAATTTTATATGTTTAAATATATCATTTACATTATCATTTTCTATTGCTTTATTGATCTTATTTTTTGTTTTAGAAAAGCAATTATATAGTTTTTTTCTTTGATTATAATTTAAGCCTCTTAGAAAATCTAATATTTCATCTTCAATATCAATATATTCTTTATGATTAATTTCCGACTTATATTTAGGTAATATCACTGGAATATTACAGTTTTCACACCAAAAGACTTCCATATATTTCACCAACTTTACTAAAAATCTATGTTTATACTTTTGTTTTTATAAAATAACATATTAAAAATACAATTCATTAACATGTAAACTATTATTTTCTATCGATACTAATAAAATATTTTCTATATCTATCTTGCTTTTCCTTCTTAAAAAAGGAAACATTTACTAATAAATTTTTCATGGATTTAGTCAAAACTCTCTTGTAACTATTTTACCAGTTTAAAATAAAATTTAAACCCCCACCTAAAAAACATAAATCGATAAAGCCAGGAAGGCATGAACAGTGGCCAGGGCTATAGTTAATCTGGCCATACCAACATG
>Ga0207421_10003558_pt1 | contig 18476 bp, 25 predicted proteins | sample SodLakKL_010_SED_4_FD_187542 | JGI IMG/M metagenome (GOLD analysis project Ga0207421, IMG submission 187542) | Alkaline sediment microbial communities from Lake Tanatar, Kulunda Steppe, Russia - 8KL_010_SED (SPAdes) (version 2) | ecosystem: Environmental > Aquatic > Non-marine Saline and... | reverse complement strand
AGAGGCAACCGGCGCAGGGTCACCATCATATCCGACACCGAACCAATCAAGCTCTGCAACGACGTCTGTCTGCTGGGTATTGATTCCTACTGCTCCTGGTGGCAAATCGGAGCTTATACTCTGAACCCATCCCATTGGAGGGTCACCAGCGGGGTTTTCTGGGTCACGCACCTGGTTGAGTGATGTATGGTAGGTCCCTCGGATAACCCCGTCAGCAAACTTCTTCGTTCTAAAATAAATCCAAGTGTTATCAAATAACTCTAGTAGTCCAGCAGGAGAATCAGACTGCGTAGCGGCTGCTCCGTTCGTATAGGTCAGGCCACGTAGACTATCAGTTGTATCACCCGTTGAGCGCCTGTAAGCAGCTATACTACCTGCGTTCTCCGAACCGGCAGAACCACTGGCAGCAACGGCCATCCGGAAGTTATAGCCCGAGCCAGAAGTCGTGTGCCTTACTCGCGCGACAACATCGAATTCCGTCTTGTCTGTTGGGGCATCATCCGGAACAATTAGTTGCCTAATGTTTGTGGTAGATGTAATCCGAACAATCTTTCCGCCAGACTCGGACTCGCTTGAGTTTTCTACGAGATACGAGCCCCCGGAGTTCCACAATGAGGTCCACCCCTGAGTTGTCAAAGAAGACCCGACATCAGCAAAAGCAAAATCGTAGAAACCCGGAGCGCGAACCCCCAGGGTTGCTGTCCCCACCATCGAGGCTGCGCCATCGGACCCGGGAACAGCTATGATTGGTTCATCGCTAGAGTACGTCGCTCCGGTAACAACAAGGTTATGCCCAGAGCCCATCTCGTCAACCTGGGTCACGGCCTCTTCTGTCAGGGGCCAGTAACGAATCATTCCCGATGGTGCCGCAATGGTGGGCAGCAACCCAAGCGATAGGTCCTCGACCTCCTGAGGGGTTAGTACCCGGTTCCAGATGGCGACATGAGCGATATTGCCCTGGAAGTTTCGGGAGGTGCTATTCCAGACCTTTCCAAGAGTAAATTGCGAGTCCTCACCGAAGATGGGCACGGCTGTATTGGCGTAGGTGAAATCCCCGGCCCCATTGATGGTGGCGAGCCACCTCGGGACCCGAGCCCCGTCATAATCAAACGAGGAAACCATGCAATCCCAGGCGGTCATGCCGGTAGAGTGGTGCACGGCCGACATGGTTGCGACACCACCATTGGTCCCCGACCCATCAGCAGCCTGCCGGTGGACATTCTGGCCAACCTGAGTCTCGTCAACCACGGCCCGGAACATCATGTGGTTATCGAAGGAGTGCGTCCCGGACGCGCGGCCCATAACGTGACCGGTACCACTTGGTATCGTCCCCGTCTTGAACCAGGCCATGATGGTGTAGGTGCCGATGTTGAGGTCAGCCCCACCATTCGTACCATCACTAAGGACGTCATCTACCCCATCAAAAAAGTAGCTCATGGCCCGTTCTCCAGGGCAATGACCTGACAACCTGAACGGACATCATCCTCATGGTCGCAAAGATGATATTCAACCCATGATGGCTCATAGTCTTCGTCTTCCCCTGGCTCGATTGGTATCGTCTGGCCGAGAACATTCTGGTCAGAAAGGGTTGCCAACGCATCAAGAGCAGCAGACTCATCCACGAGTGGTAGGTCGCACTGGAAGAAAGCCCCGTCAACGATATTGACCGGACTTTCTTCTGATGGTTCCCCCTGGCGGATATGTGTGGCCTGTCCGTACCGAACAGTCATCTGGTCATAGCACCATTGAGGGCCCCAGTGGCCCTCGGGAAATCGCATATAAGCCCTAAGTCTATGGAGAGCCATTCAGCCTCCTTAGTCTAGGGCGATGTCCAGGTCGCCAGCCGGGATTGTGAACGTGTCTCCAGACGCAAGTGTGCGTGCAGTCGTTAGCGCTCCATAGTACAGAACGTTCCCAGCAGTCAGAGCATCCATCACGGCGACGAATGCAACGGTCGATGCGGGCATGTCCTCATAGGTCACAGCACCTGTGTTCTCGGTTGTGCCATTGGTCGGTGCGACGAACGTCACGGCCTGGCGGGCATAGGACCCACCAGAAACCTCGTCGGTGATGGTTCCGGCCTCTAGGTTTGCGAGACTTGAGCTACTGGTGAACAGGGCCAGATAAACCGTCCCCGGCGCAGTAAAGTTCGTACCACGGAGCGTCCCGTTAATCAGGGCGTTCTCCAGGTAGTTAGAAAAGTTTGCCATTGTGTTGCCTCCTTAATTAGCATTGTACTTCGATGCTATAAACAAAGCAAATGCGCCCCCGGCGTAAAGCCGGGGGCTAACATCATGAGTAGAACTCTTCGACCTGCTTACGACTCGCCGGGGCAAAGAGCACCGGATTAGAATCGAACAAAACATCAGCAACAGATGCACGTACCAGCCTGAACGGCTTATCTGACGTGAATCGGTAGCCACCTTGCTCGTACCACTTGGTCGAGCCCTTGAAATGTACAAGAGTCTGCTCCTCATCTTCTACAGCAGTCTCTTCCACAACAGGCTCCTCGATTGCGGCTTCTTGCGGGACACCAGCTTCGAACTTGATGATACGCTCTGCGATGTCTGCCTTGTTTCCACTGGAATCAAGGTCATACTCTTCCGCGAGTGCAACCAGTTCATCCTTCGTGTTTGCCTCTACTAGGTTTTCTACTTGTGACATGTTCTACCTCCTATTGGTATTGTATCATACAGGTGACGCTCATACAGGTGACGCGGAGGCCGTAGCCTCCGCGCCGAACCTGTTAAGGATTATCAGGCTACTGAGACGTTCTTTCCGACAACGTACGCATCGAGATTATCAATCTGTACGCCCTGACGGGTGTACACAGTGTACTCAATCGCGTCCTTCTTCGGAACGAACTCACGGTGAACCGTGATTTCGCGCTTGACACCCCAGATGTGGTTATCCGGGTGGGTCAGGACGACGTAACCATTGGTTCCGTCAGCGTCTAGCTCACCGATACCGCTATTCGCAGCACCAGTGCCAAGTGCAAAGTCGGTGCCGAAGGTCTCGCTAAAGAGCGGAACCTCGTACAACGGGATACCGAACGGTGCAAGACCGGTCAGTCCACCCTGGCCTTCCGGCTTGATGGCCGGGTTACCAGGCTGTGCGTACTGGAACGTAACGCCAGAGTCAATACCAAGGGCAACAAGTGCCTGGTAGTAATCCTGGACAACGCCAGAACCAGAGAAGAACCGAAGCTCTCCACGACGCGCCTTGTACCTACGGGGCAGCGCCTTATATAGCTGGTTGAACAGTCCGGTATCTACGACCGCGCCATTGTGGTTAACGACACGCGCGGTGTCGGTGCCAGTGACGGCTCGCTTTAGGTAACCATCGAACGTGTTGATGAGCGGGTCATCGTGGTCCACGTTACCGTTGATTGCGAGGTCTTCTAGGTCATTACCTAGCTGGGTTGCCATGAGGCTTGCGATGTGGTCCTCTAGGCCTGACTCCTCGATGTTGTCCTCAAGGGACTCAGAGGTCAGTTCCCAGTCAAGACGTACCTTCTCCGTAGAGACGGAAATCTTGGAGAACTTCGGAGCAGCGTTCGCTCCGGTGTCCACACCTTCGGATGCATTACGTGCAACACGCTCGCCCAGGTTCATCTTGTCGATTTCACGGACGGGTGCGCGCATACGAATCCTTCGGACGGTCTGTCCAAGGGCAGTTGCATCCCACATGTAGTCGATGAAACGGTTGGACTGCTCGGGGTTCAGGATTCCTCCCTCGCCCTCAGCAACACGTACCGTGTCAACTACCTTTTGGAATAGTTCGTTTGACATGTTTTATTTCACCTCCTACAGTGAATGTTGCGTATCAACCCTTGGTGAGGTCGCTTACGCTCAGGAATCCAGAACCTCGCCAGAAATTCTCATCCCCATCTTCCTCTGCGTCATCTTCGATAACGTCAGCGGACTTCTTTACAGCGGTTCCAGACTCTACGTCTGCAACACGCTGGTTCAGACCATCGAGAGTGTCATTCAGATTCTTCTCTAGGTCTGCAAGCTTGGTTTCGAAGCTCTTCATAGCTTCTTCGAAGGAGGACTGGACAGTATCAACTGAATCCTTTGACTCCTTCGCGGCATCGACGGCCTTTGCGAGAGCTTGCTCAACCACTGCAGAAAACTTCTCTACAAGGTCAGCAGGCTCATCAGCAGCATCGTCTACCTCAGAAACATCAGCAGCCTTCTCGACCTCTTCGGTCTCAAGCTCTTCTGTCTCATCTACTTCTGCAGCCTTCTCCACAACCTCTTCGGTTGCCTCGGTTGCCTCGACCTCTTCGGTCACGGCCTCATCTGCAGTCTTTTCAATTTCGGTAGCCACGGTAGCACCTCCTTCATCAGTGTTAAGTGTAATACTATCTCCTTCGCTATTCTTAAGCAAAGTGGAACCATCGTTTTCCCCGGCATTTTCGTCGGCTGAACGTTGGAAGTCTTGGATGGCTGAGCGAATCTTCTCGGTATTATCAGGTGAGTCAACCCAGCCGATGTTCTGGAAACCGTCACGTGTGTCATCTGCGGAAAGGACCACGTCCCCGGTCTCTTCGTGGTAGAAGATGTTCATCTTCTCCACGTCATCATCATTGAACACATAACTATCGCCTATCTTCTTTACCGTCATCACGGTAGCGAGGGGGTTCGCAGGATTGTCCACGAGGCTAAGCTCGATAAGGTCATAGTCCTTGATGACTCGGTACTCATTACCGTGCTCATCAATCTTCTTGCCGATGGACTTAATCTTCCCCCCGATTGAGAATCCCTTGTAGGTTCCGTCGAGAACCTTCTCCCAGGTATCCTGAGAGCCCTTGGAAACCTTGGCACTCACGTAGATACCATCGTAGACCTTATCCTCTTGCATGACATACTTCTTGAGGGGTTCGAAGTCTACGAGGGTGCCAACAGCGCTTGTTGCGTTGTGCATCTCTCTGAGCCCCCCGCGAAAACGCGCGAAGGCTGACTTCGACCCCTCAGCATCTACCTCATCGCCATGAGAATCGATATTGTTCAGTGTTGCAAAGCCGCTTACGGTCCTGTTCTCCACGTCAATCTTCGTGAACATGAATCCGAAGTTCAGCTTATCGTTCTGTGTGCTCATGTTAAAAATAATATCCCATTCCCTTTCCTAATGCAATTAAGAGTGCCGCAAAAGGGACTTGTAGACCCAGAACTGGTAGAGCCCGAGCATGACGTACACGATGAACCCGGTGTTGGCAGCATTACTAATCAAGAAGCTACTGGCAACGAATATCCAGTACCACCCAGATATCAGTGACAGAACCGCCAGGTTGATTCTTCTCCTGTGCAGCAGACAATGGATTCGTGAGTAGCCTAGGGTGATGGCTGCGGAGCCCCATAGGAACGGGGAGGCTGACTTGGACATGAGTTCAAAACCGGCAGCAGCAGAGAACGTATCTGTCGGAAAGAACACCCACAATCCCCAGAGGAACATGAGCGTAGCGAAGTGCAGTTCAGAGTAAGCGAAGTTATCCTTGTAGGCGATATCCGCGACTTCGTCAGCTACACGACGAATCTTCTCCTTAGCTCTCTGAATCACTCAACAGCACGTCCTTCCCCGGCAGAATTCCTTGAGCGGTCAGACTGGGCACTATCAGGCCCCCCGGACCTTTCAGCATCACGAGCCCTGGTTTGATTTGCCTGCTGGCCCTGTGGGCCCATGGAGCTACGCTGCTTCGCCTGAGCGAGGACACCAACTGTCTCATCACCTTCTGGCAAGCCCTTCTTCCCAAGCCAATCACGAATCTCATTCGGAGTAACAACCTCCCACCTGAGATAGCGCTCGTGGACGCGGGAAGCTGTTTCCTCATCAGTAAGCGTAAGCTCTGTGAGGTGAAAGTCAAAGATATTTGTACGCTCGCGGAACACCGGTCGCAATCGCTTCTCGATGATGTCCTGCCAAGGACGGCAGACCTGCTCCTTGAACATCCTGGTGGATTCTTTCGAGGCACCAAGGCTGATATTCTGCGTGAACCCAACCTGAGGCATAGGAACACGGTGGGCCATCAGGATATCGTCACGGTTCATCTCGTGGAACTTCGTGAATGATGCGTCTGTCACCTTCGCCTCGACCGGCTCAAGCTTGAACTCGACCTGGCGACCTTCCGAGTCTGCGGGCAACGGAATGTAAACGGTCCTGTGGTGCTGTCCCTTAAGCTGCATCTGGAGGAAGTTCACGAGCTTCTGCTCAGCATCCTTCGACAATCGTGCATTCTTTAGCACGACGATGTAGCGCGGAACAGCCTTGTGCTCGAAGTAGTCAAGGTTGAATCGTGACGCGAACTCCTCACCAGCGACCGCGTTCTTCGCGGAGACCACATCAGGAACACCGTAATAGCTGTTCGTGGGACTGTACTTCGTCAGGTGAATGATTTCGTTAGGATTCGGGTCCCCGCCGATGGGGTCTGCCGTCTTGGTATCACGGAAGTTACGGAAGAACTTGGCTCGACCAGCAACAAGCTGTACGTACCCGTCCTTTTGTGTGCGACGACGGATGGTGGTGGAATGGATGTGGCCAATATACCCAATCTGCCCCCTGTTGGGACCGCTTGCGATTCGACCAACCTCGACGTAACCGTTCCCTGTCGTTTCGAGGTCTGTCATTACATTTCGTAGCACCTCGATGAATGTCACCTCTGAGTTTGCTTCGTCCAGCCAGTCATCCATCGAAATCTTCGCACGAGAGATTCGACGGCGGGCACGCTCAAGCGCAGCAACATCCTCGATTGAGGACAATCGCTCTTGTGTGGCGGAAGACTCTACGAAAGAATACCCAAGACCCACGATGTTCGTGACCTTTGCATCTACCGCAGCCATGTGCGCAGGAGAAATCTCATAGAGCTTCGCAAGGTAATCGAAATTGTACGGGGGCTCGACAACATCGAATGCCCCGTAACCTGTAGCGAACTTATCGGTACGAGCCTTTGACTTCGCGGACTCATGTCCTGTAGCGAGGGGCCTTTCTCTTCCGGCTTCCCCGGCCATCTTCTGTAGGTTCCTCGTGAGCTTCCGCTTGAACGAAGGGTCTAGTCCTTGGACCTTCCGAATCTTATCGAGGGGGCGTGCGAATGGGTCATTTGTTGAGCCCGCAACCTTAGAGGCAAAATTGCCCCCGGCCATCTCTGACGGGAGGACCACCTCGACCTCCTCGTCCATGGGGTCATTACTTTGTACGATATCAGTCATCTACATCTCCAGGAATATGCCTACCGTCGATGAATGCCTCCATCTGGTCATCATGTTCGCTATCAGTAACCTGGGCGTGGCCAGGCATGAATGCTAGACTTCCGTCATCAGAGCCATAGTATGCGGCAGCATCTCTCATCTTTTTCATAGCAGCTAGGTCACCCTTGAATCCCTCAAGGGAAAGCAACCGGCCCTCACTATCAGATAGTGCTGAGCCGTCAGCGTTGCGCCATACGTAGACGCCCCACTGCACGTTTTTCGGAATTACCTTTACGCCTTTACCCATGTTATGTCCTCCATTATGACACTTTTTGGTTTCTAATGCAAGATTCTGTCCGCTAGACGGACACTATGTGCCAGTTGGCAGCGAGACCATCAGCACTGTCTTCTCCGAAAATGATGCCTGTAGAATCAACAACCCCCCGGACAATCACACCTAGCCTAGCTAGGCTACGAAGGTCACTAACCTCACCCGCAGAGAGCAATCCTCCTGTTGTCTGGAACTGCTGAACTGCAAGGACCCCTGGGCCGTCAGAAAGGACATCGATATGCCAGGAGCCGTTATACACGAGGTGAACCCAGGGGCCAGCAGGAATCGCCGGGGAGGTATTTCCTCCCAAGGAGACCTGGAAGGCATTCTCAATCGTTTCTGGCTCATACCAGAACGTCAATGACGAATCCCATGTCCCAGGGACACTAACGCTAGAAATCGAAAGGGAGCCGTCATCATAGGAGATGAGCGCCTGGTTCTCACCACCCACGACAGACAAACCAACAGAGAAACTGTCGAAGCTGCCGATGGCCTCTTCGAACACGATGGGGTTGGTAATCGAAAGGGCCCGGGGGACATTCGCCAGTCCGGACGCATCAAGAACTTGTGCGTCAGATGCCGCGCTCAGGTTGAACGAGACGATATCCTCGACCAGACCATCGAAATCAACATGGTCTAGAGGAAGATGCCTTGTCGGCTCAAGATGCTGTACATATGATTCGTAACCCACTTCTTCTCCTTATAGTTGACCCCCCGGCGGTGGATAGCCGCCAGGGGGTCGGTAACTATAGCGGTCCTACGGTGTTGCTTTCCCTTGTCGGCACTGCACGCGCCTCCTTGGGCTACCTGACTATCGCCTAGCGTCTGTCAGGAAGTTTATCTGCCATAACTAAACAGCATGTCCGGGAAAACGGAGGCCCTCAGGTGGAATGTGCTTCCACGCCGAACACCTACGCTATCGGAACCAGTATTGTGCCAGTCTCCAGAAAGGGGAACATCTCCGTCCCTTCCGTAATGGAACTCCAGGTCTACCTTCCCGTCGGACCCCATGGTCAGGAAGAACTTACCTGAGCGGAAGATTCCAACCGTGTCTCGCCCGTCACCGTTCCAGTCACCGACGATGGGGATGTCCCCTTCGCGTCCAAGGTGGAAGTCGATATCTGCGGCACCACCAGAGAGGCTATTCTTTAGCAAGAATCGTCCGTTTCGGAAGACTCCAGGGGTGGACTTTCCATCACCATTCCAGTCTCCGGTAATGAATATGTCCCCTTCTGAGCCATAGTTAAAGGTCTTCCCAGCATCTCCCCCGCCTAAGGCACTCCTAAGGTGCCACGCATTCCCTCGAACGATTCCGACACTATCTGTCCCGTCACCGTTCCAGTCGCCAACCACCGGGGCATCACCATCTCTCCCGTAGACGAAACTGATGTTGGCTTCGCCACCAGACAGGCCATTCCTAAGGTGAAACTCTCTTCCTCGCTGGACACCGACCCCGGTAAGGCCATTCCACTTTCCAACCAGGGGAACATCAAACAGTACGATGGGCTTGACCTCTGGCTCTGGCTCTGGCTCCGGCTTCGGAGCGGGGAAAGGCTTACCGTTAATCTTTCGTGCCTCGGCCCTCAAGAAATTCCCCGGGCAACCGGTTGAGCGGAAGTCTGAGTGTGACCGAACCTCCAGGCCAGCACCAGAATCACGAAGGCTCTTCACTGCCCAGGCGATAGCCTGCAGGGCTGCCTTCGTCGGGGTCTGCCTTGCGCCACCAATCCAACAAACCGCATAGTAGTTCTGGTTCGCGGCGCTCGTGCCATTCGCGGCAGTTCTGATGCCCTTACCACGTCCAGCATATACGAAGCCCCAGTTATCAACACCCATGGTGTAGGCGATATCCACCCAGCCATGATGTTCCATGTGATATTTCTGCCAGGACTTCCAGCGAGTCTTTGCGCTTGCGTGCGTTGAGGTCGGAACATCAGCACCCCCATAGTGGAGGACGACGCCACCCTGCCCAGGGGTGATGTTACGACTGACGGAGGTGGGTGCGACGAGTCCTGCTGCGGCACGGCTTACGAAACCTGCGGCCTTCGGCTCAAGAATACTCATACGGTATCCTCGTCCACACCTGCATCATCAGGCTCAGCACCATCATCAACGGGGATGCCTTCCAGTTCGGGCGTTATCAAGTACTGTTCTGTCATAGAATCACCTCTCATTGAGTATACATCTTTCGTGCCCCCGGCGCAAATCGCCGGGGGCGGTTAACACACAGTCCTTATGCAATGACAAGGTCATCTTCCGTGACGACCTCCATCTTGCCACCAACATACTTAATCTCACAGATATCGGTGGTCAAAATCTGTAGTCGATAATACTCGCACCCTTCGAACAGTTGCACGAACGACAGAGTGGCTGGATGTTGCTTATGCAGTTTGAACCTCCACGAGATAGGGGGATTATGTGGTCAGGGGTTAGCTTGTCATAAGAGCCGCACGAAAGGCAGAAGCCTCCCAGGTAGTCTACCAGACGCTGAAAGTCTTCGGCAGTAAAGTCACCGTGCGCTGCCTGCTTGAGCGCTCGACGCCTTTCAGCGTACTCAACCCCCTTGCCGGTATCACTTAGCCATACATTTCTTCGTTCATTGATGAGGTCCTTGTTTTCCTGGTAGTATCGCCGGCGATAATCCCTGCGCCAACCTGAACCATGCTCCCGTCGCATTCTTTCTTCGTATCTGCGGTTGTTCTCGCGTACAGCCTCGCGGTTTTCATCCCTGTACTTGGCCTGACCTTCTTTTGTCCTAGAGGGGACAGACGCATTGACTATCTTCATGCAATCTATGCACTTTGAGCGCCTGCCCCCTTTCGTCCTTGAGCATTTGTAGAACTGCTCGTATTCCTTCTCAATCTTGCACTGTCGACATGTTTTCATGACTATACTTTCACATACATCTGTTGAAAAGTCAAACTAGACAGCTACGAAACTTGGCTCAAGGTCCTCCTCATGAATAATTTCGATTTTCCCGTTAACGTACTTTATCTGACAGATATCGGTTTCGCAAAACTCCTCCATCTCACCATCAGAACCACTAGGAGTTAGGTCAACCAGCTTAAGACCATCAATCATCTCAAGGTACTGGTCTTCCGTAATCTCTTCGTATGGCATCTGTGCATAGGCCTGCCTGGAGATGGGCAAGAACGAAACGGTCTTCCACTTGCCCTCGTTATTGGTCAGTACGGTTTCGAGGCACTCACGCTCATGAGGCTGGAACGTGATGGTGCAGGACACCCCGTTATCAGACCAGTGCTCCGCGAGGAACGTCGCCATATCCGCCTTATCGAAGACCGATACGTCGTACTCTGTTGGCAGACCCTCTCCCTTGACCGGCATCTCAACGACAAGCGTATTGTCGCTGTAGACATCCTTCTCGACTTTGTACCCTGCCTCGATGAGCTTAGCAACGAGTGCGTGGCCTTCCTGTAGACGGATGCGTCGGATGTAGTAGTCAGCGGTCGGGAAATGCACCCCCGGCGTTGCGCCAGCCAAGAGGCTGACCGTGCCGGACGGCTTGACCGTCGTCTTCCGGATGGACGTTGGGATGCCGAGCCACTTGCTGTACTTCTTGTCCAGGTTATCGATGTACCCGTATCCTGCGCGCAGGTACTGCTGCAGGGTGTCCTTCGATTCCCTGTGCAGGAACTGCACCATGCCGGATACGGACGTTCCGATGCGGCGGTTGCGGCGCATAACCTCGTTCGTCCGTTCGTCATGCGTTTCGATAAGTGTTACCGTCTTTGCGTACAGGTACGCGAACTTAAGCGTGCGCAGGAAATCAACAATATCATCCGCCCGCGTTGGGAAGACCTCGACCAGCGTACAGAGTTCGCCGGATTCGAGCATCTGCTCCGCGCACGGGTTGGTCCCCGCGACACGGAAATCAGCATAGTCCGGCTCGTCACCCATGCGGCCGTAATTCCTGGCAGCATCGATGTAAAACAGGCCCGGCTCACCATTATCAGCGATACGCTCAGCGATACTTGAGTAATCGGGCTCGTCACCGTCACGGATGATGACCGTGTTGTTCGATGCCCAGCCCCATTCCATGCGCTCAGGGTTCTGCTCATAGTTCTTGAGGTTGATGAATTCAGTGTCATCGATTTCGCCCAGGGCAAGTTCTGCAGAGCGACGAACGTTACCGGCAACGACACAAGCACCAATCATGTTCTGAATGTCTACGATATGACGACTAGATAGTGTCCCGGTTCCCTCCAGTGCATTCTTGAATACTCCGTGCATACGGTTGTGCAGCTTGAGCAAGGGGGCAGGACCTGATGCGGTCCCCCCGAAACCCTTGATTGGCTCACCGTGCTTGCGAATAAGGCTGTAATCGAAGTGTGGGACCGGACCCCCGGTCAGGTATGCGGTAGCAAGCCGACCGACAGACTCGACCCATCCTTCACGGCTGTCAGGAATGGAGAATTCGTAGTCCCCGGTCGTCTCATGTACCTCTGCCCCGACCCCGAGCGTATCGAAACCGACACCGACCCCGAGCATGGACATGTCCATCAGGAACGTGAACGGGTATGCTGAGCCCTCCTTTAGTTCTGCAGTGCTGATAAAGGCGCAGTTATTCAATGGAGCGCCGTTATCACGCTCCATGACGTAGTCCGTGCCCATCATCCATAGCCCGCGTCCCGGTGGAAGGAACTTAAAGTTGAACATGCGGTCGAACATCTCTTGTGCTGACTCTAGCGCCATACTGTCATTCCACTCACGGGAATTCTTGACCGCGTGACGGCGCTGAATCTCATACGTCCCCTCGACAACCCTACGGACGGTGTCTGCCCAAGTCTCGTTATTCCCGTCAGGCTTGATTCTGCTGTACGTGCGAGCGTAGGTTAGCTCACCGATACTATTCGGTCCTGACGGAAACCCCCAGTCTGGCTTGATGTTCCGGTAGAAGTTGACGAAGTTATCGTCTAGTTTGAACATATATATCTCCCTTTCAAAAAGAATACTTAGCAACACCCAATCTTGGGCGTCTGGTACCGATACGTCGTTCGGCGGTCCTACCAGCATATCACAAGCGTGCTATGATGGGTAGTCACCGGAAAGATTCCGGCGATGGAACCCCCCGGATTTCTGCAGAATCCTGCACTTTTCCTAAGGCGAAAAAACCTCTCCCAAAGATTTCTTGATGCATCTCATGCACTTCCGCACATCTCATTCCCTTTGGACCCCCCGAAACAGAGTGGGCCCGCTTGACAGGCTTCGCCGGGGGTGTGTATACTGCTCTTAAGGGTTTAAGACTTGAACACTAACCAAAACAATACAAGATAACCAAGGTATAGAGAGCTTACATACCTTGTACTATCTTAAATCAAAAACGGGGCCCCGTAGGGGCCCCTAGGGTTTCCCAGGAGGAATCAGTGCAATTACACGTATCAGACCTTGAGAAGATTCTCGATGCCATGGAGGCCGCACTGCGGCATAACGCGGCAAGGGATGAGATGAATGCTGCTCAACACTTAGCTAATCAAGTTAGGTACTCTCCCTTGACTACCGTCTTATCTACAGAGATTGAGCGTCTAGAACAGATAATCAAGGACGTTAAGGACGCTAGTCCTGGTCAGTAGTGACCCCTGTTCTAACTCAGCGTGTTGACCGAACGCTCTGCGTGATGTACAGTTGTGGTAGGCCCCGGGCAACCGCCGGGGGTAACTAACGCAACTAAGGAGCTACATCATGCGTAAGATTCTACCACTGGTAGTGCTGACCTTCCTTATCTTGGCACTAACAGTGTTCCCAGCAAATGCAGAGACAAGCAAGCACTGCCCGGGCGCACAGGACGAGAACTCAGCAGTCTTCGTTCCCCTTCCCGACGGAATCACCGTCGTGGAGAAGGTCAACGTCGGAGAAGACTTTGGCCCGACCCTCGAATTGGAGCCAGGTACTCTGTTCTGCGTCAAGACCGCGAACTGGGCAAGCGGCATCCTCACTATGGGAGAGGGTGGGTCGTACACCACACCCGTTGACGCTAACCCAAGTCCGAACCCTCCGGGCATCTCGTACTACATGACCTACACGCTAGTGGTTACGCCGGAACCCGAACCGGAACCCGAACCGGAACCCGAACCGGAGCCGGAGCCCGAGCCGGAGCCGGAGCCCACACCTGAGCCGGAGCCCACACCTGAGCCGGAGCCCACACCTGAGCCGGAGCCCACACCCCTGCCGGAGCCGGAGGCTGAGCAGCCCGTAGACATCATCGAACAGGACCCGGAGGGGGAACCTGTTGACGAGCCTGTTGACGAGCCTGTTAACGAGCCTGTTGACGAGCAGCCTGTCACCCTACCGGATGACGAGCCTCTCACCCTACCGGTTACCGGAGGCACAGAACTGCTACTTACCCTACTGGGGCTTGCGCTCCTGGGTTCGGGGTGGTACACTGTACGTAGGGCATAGAGACTCTAGTTGCCCTAGTACGGGCTGAGCCTGACTCGAAGGCTCTACAACGCGGGGGGAGTGAGGGCTCCCCCCGCATTCGACTTGGAGTAATCATGAGGACTAGATTGCATGAGGTCAAGGACTACGAAGGGCTCCGGGATTGGTTCATGGATAATCCCTGGTTCAATCACCCGTTCAAGAATATCGGGGTCTTGCTCTTCTCTCCTGGGCATGGTATGCTCAGGTGGGGGATAGAGCTTGATGAGATTGGTCAGGGGTGGTATGAGCCCCCGGAGCCTGTTGCTTTCATCCCCCCGGCCAGGATGGTCTGGATTTGGGTGTCTGCTCGTGTTCACTGGGCAGCCCGCGCCGGGGGCTGGTTCCGCGAAGAGAAACTCGCTTTCGACCCCTACCCAACCTTTAGACCCACGAACCACTCCAGGTGGACCCGAATTAAGTACCGTAATTGGGTTCCTTCCATGAGGGACCTTTGGGAGGAAGGCAGGGACCCTGGGTTTCCGCACGATTACCTCTACGGCTAGGATGCAAAATGAGGAACATTAATCCCGAGACCGAGCGCGAAAAGACCATCTATGACCGCGCGTTCACACACGGGTTCGATATCGCTATCGACGTAGTTATTCGAGAAGGCCTCGCATCATTCATTTCGACGGCCCACGCAGCAAACCTCATCCAAGAGATGCACGAAGAGAAGGCAAGTTGGCTAGAGCACTTTAAGGAAGAAGAATGAGGATAGGCGTAGACATGGATGGGGTCCTTGCGGACTTCGATAAAGGCTGGGTCGATAGGTACAATGCTGAGTTCGGTACGGATATCGAGTACAAGCACATCCAGGAATGGGATGCCTTGGTCACGCTGACACACTTCGAGAACGATGAGCAGTGGTGGACATGGGCTCGTGGTAAAGATGATGACCTTTTCCTTAATCTTCCTCCTCTCCCCGGCGCTGTCAAGGCGGTCAATGCCCTTGCGAAGCTTGGTCATGAAATCGTCATCATCACTGCGAAGCCTCGGTGGGCAGCAGGGCACCCTGCCGCATGGCTTGATGAGCACGGAGTTCATTACGATGAGCTACACGTCACCTCAAAGAAATATTACGTCATCTGCGATGTGTATGTTGACGACGCAGAGCATAACGTGGTAGACTTACTCAACAAGACCCGTGGAATGGTCATCCAGCACCATGCCTGGCCGTACGTGAACGGTGGTCGTAAGGCAGACCCCCGCGCGATACACAGCCGGGGGTGGCATGAGACCGGAGCAATGATATGTAACTACGCAGACTACAGGGGGAGAAAGTGAAGCTTATCGGTCTGAGCGGATACGCTGGTAGCGGGAAGGATGAGGCTGCCCAAGCACTGCTTAAGGATGGCTGGGAGAGGGTTTCTTTCGCTGATGTGCTGCGTGAGGTCGCATATGCTATCGACCCGTACGTGGATACCAGTCCGAATGCTCACAGCCCCCCGAATTTCGAGAGGCTATCCCTGGTTATCGATGGGTTCGGCTGGGACTTCGCAAAGAACCGGTTCCCGGACATCCGTCGACTCCTGCAGCGATTAGGTACGGAAGGCGGCAGGAGCATCCTGGGTGAAGATATCTGGGTAGATACCGCATTCAGCCGTTCTGCAGGGTACACGCACAGGGTATTCACTGATGTGCGCTTCTCGAATGAGGCTGACAGGATTCTTGATGAAGGCGGGACGCTTATTCGCATCAAGCGCCCAGGGGTAGGTCCTGTAAATGGCCACACCTCTGATAATGCTCTTGAGGACTATGCGTTCGATTACGTCATTCACAATACAGGGTCAGTTGCTGACCTACACCAAAAGATTAGGGAGATTGCACATGAAAGAAGTTGAGAGATTTCAAGGACTCAAGTCTGTGAAGCCCGGTAGGCATGTCTACTACCGGAATGATGGTCGCGGGGGGTTCGATTATTACGTCCCGGCCATCATCAGTGTCACTCAAGAGAACCTTGTGCGGAAAGCAGTGGACCAGGGTCTTATCGAGGACCTTGATTCACCATTACATGTTCACCTGACCGTTTTCGGCCCCATGTCCGTGTACCATGAGCAGAACGTTCCTTTCGATTCCACAGGCAAGACATTACGCAGTTGGAGGTTCCAGAATGTACAAGGATGAGCAGCAGGTTATCGAAGCATTGGTCGGTCTCCAGGGACTCTCCAAGAACGTCCACTGGAATGCATCCGGCCGGGGGTTCATCACCATCCACAATTACCTTGATGAAGTCTTCCTTGATGCAGTAAGCTTCATCGATGAGATTGCTGAGCACATGGTCACCACCAGTATCGGTGTCCCATCATGGTCTGGTGATGTGAAGCACTTCCCTCCTGGTAGTATCCGTGAAGGCGTCAGGGAGGTCCTGGTTGCCCTCATCGATATCGTTGAGAATATCGATGATACCATGGTAAGCCTTGGTGATGATGATGCTGTCCTGACAGATATCTATACCCGACTCCTGCAGCGTACGAACCAGCACGTATGGTTCCTCAGGAATGAACTATGATTGCAAAGGTCATTGAAGACTCCATCAGTTTCGCCGGGGATAGGTTAACCACCATCGAAGTCAATATCCATCGTTTCGTCCTGGCAGAATTGAATACCCACAGGGTGTTCAGTCGCAATAGTGCATCAAGCCGGGCTATCCCCGTACGGAAACAGATTGAGCGTATCCGCCAGGAGCCTGCTCTCCCTGTCAGCTTCCTTGCTGAACAGCGCGGGATGCAAGGGGGCCAGGAACTACCTGCAGATAAGGAACAACAGGCCAGGGAATATTGGCTTGATGCTGCGGACGCAGCAATCGAGCGTGCAGAACGTTTACATGAGCTTGGTGTTCACAAGTCCTACGTGAACAGGATACTTGAGCCGTACATGTACCACCGTGTTATCATCACCGCAACAGACTGGGACGGGTTCTGGGAACAGCGCTGTTCACCACTTGCACAACCTGAAATCAAGCTTGCGGCTGATGCAATGCGTACAGCATATGACCAGAGTGAACCAGAGCTTGTTACCACTTGGGGATGGCACCTACCGTATATCGATGATACTACTGCTGGTGAAATCGTAGGGGCTACACCCCCCCGGCTTGATTCCCTCGTCACCATGCAGAAAGTGTCCGCAGCAAGGTGCGCAAGGGTCAGTTACCTGACCCATGATGGGACCCGTGATTACCGTAAGGACCTTGAACTGTTCGAGCGTCTGGTAAGTGCTAGACCAGGACACTGGTCTCCATTGGAGCATGTTGCAACACCTGACCCGGCATATACCGCCCCCGGCAATCTTCGAGGCTGGAGACAACTCCGACATGACTATGAACCGAGGACATGATGTTCGATAAGCTACGTGAGCGACTATCAACTGGACTGTCAACTGGACTGGCTGGTGGACTGGCTGGTGGACTACCTAGTAAGGACCCTGGTAGAGACATTGGTGAGAACCTGGTAGAGACCGCTGAGGCACTGGCTCAAAAAAAGCGTGAGGACGGTTACGAGCGCTCTAAGGTCCGACTAAGGTGGCTGTTCTTAGAGGTTTTTGAGTACGAACCACAACTGGGTGAGCCAGAGCTACTCAATGGCCAGGATTTCTACTGGGTCCATGGGTACCTGTTCCGGGCTCGTGGTGACCAATTGATTGCTGTCTACTGGGATGGTACAACGAGGATAATCTACGGACCAGAAACGTTCCTGGGGCTTGAGCCATTCCTGTTCACCTGGGAACAGCACCAGGAGTCCCAGGAGATTGCAAGGGTGGATGCACAGGAGGATGGCCATGTTTGAGCAAATCTCTGAGGATGATATCGTTTTCGCTATGATGCAGCAGATGGTTGATAACCGCCGTCTGTATGATGTGCTCCTGGCGATATTACATGAGCTAGGAGGGAACCCTGTAGAGATTCGAGAGATGCATGAGCAGGGGAAGTTCTTTAGTCCCCCCGGATTTTTGTCGGAAGAACAGGACGACGCACAGGACGACCCGCCTGTGGACCCGCCTGTGGACGCACAAGGTGATGTGCCTGTGGAGGGTGATGATGCTTAGAGCACGTGTCGGACATGAACGTTCCTGGGAAGATTATGTGGTGTCTGAGCACGAGATGACAACATTCATCCAGGAATGCTGGGCAGATAGGACCACCCATACCATCATCCTGACCAGGTCAGATAAGGTGGTCTATGATGTGTACAGGAATCCTGATGGCTCCACTATCGAGTTCCATAAGGACCGGCATTCTGTTGATTGGGAGGCTATCGATGCACTCCCGGCACCTGGCCCCCGGCGCTAGCCCCCGGCGTTAGCCCCCGGCGCTGCTCCCGGACTGTGTACCCATAAGGGTAGCGTATCCATCCCCCTTATGGGTACATTCCCGCGTCTGGTACTGCCGTCTGGTGCTGCGCCCCGGACCCTCAAGTCGTACTTTAGGGTTGATTTCTGGGAAAATGTTAGTAGGCGAGTGAGAGTGATGGACCGTGGGCGCGCGCCTGGCGCGCGTGTGCGCAGTGCGCACCGAACGGCGTTCG
>Ga0207421_10003557_pt1 | contig 18482 bp, 15 predicted proteins | sample SodLakKL_010_SED_4_FD_187542 | JGI IMG/M metagenome (GOLD analysis project Ga0207421, IMG submission 187542) | Alkaline sediment microbial communities from Lake Tanatar, Kulunda Steppe, Russia - 8KL_010_SED (SPAdes) (version 2) | ecosystem: Environmental > Aquatic > Non-marine Saline and... | reverse complement strand
CAATTTGCTCAGATGCCAATCCCCTATTAATTGAGGATGAAAGGAGGTTTAGTCCCCACGAGAATATCGGTCGATGAAGGATTTAATTAATAAAGGGGGGTGTAAACGAAGGTTCTTTAATCGCCGGCCTGGATGGAAATACACAGCTAATAATTCACCCAGGCCGGCGATCTTTTTATCAAACAAACAAGGAGGGTAAAAGCATGAAAAAAATAATTTACCTGCTTTTGGTATTTCTTCTCTTTGCTTCTTTCATGAGCAATAATGTTGAAGGCAGAGAACCCGAAAAACATATATGTGTAATGGTTTTTGATGTGACAGGAAGCATGGTTGGTGGTGGATCGGGGATAGACATTTTTGATGATGTAAAAGAAATAACATATAAAATAATTCGCGGATATACAGATGACACCTATCTTGTAATTATTCCTTTTGGACGTGGGGTTCAAGAAGAAAATATTTTTGAAATCCATATTAGGTCTGAAGAAGACAGGGAGCAGGCAGTTGATTTTGTTCGAGGCCTGAGAGCAACTGAGCCGGAAACCTGGTTAACATATTCCTTAAGGTATGGAATAGACACATTAAGAGACTTAGAAGAGGAAATACCAGATTTTCATGAACGGACTCAACAACTTCTATTGTTGACCGATGGTATGGGTAACGGACCTGAGGACCTTGATGATGAAGGCAACTTTACTATTGACAATTTAATTGAAGCTTATAACCTGGGCCACACTGATTTCCCACACTTATACACCACTTTCTTTGCTGTCGGAGAAGTACTAGATGAAGTTGATCGGGAGATATTTGAGCAAGAAGAAATTGCTTTAGCTGAGGTAGACAGGGAAGAAATAGAAGTTATCGTGAAAGAAATCGAATCAGATCGAGCAAGACTATCAGACATTATAGAGCAGGTCGAAGATGAAGAAGCTAAAGAAGAAGCTAAAGAAGAAGCTAAAGAAGAAAAGGCTAATGGTAAAGAAGAATTGGAAAAAAAAGAATCGGAAAAAGAAGAAGATGTGATGGAAGATGCAAAAGATGAACCAATATCTTTATTAGAAGAAATTGACGTGCCTTACATTGACTCGCTATGGCCTTTTATGCTCGTTGTTGGTTTTATTTTGTTTGCAGGCAGCATGGGTTTAATGATGAACAGAAAAAAACCTTCAGCGAATCTGGTTTTAGAAATAGTATATACAACAAAAGAAAACAAAGAAACAGACAGGCAGATGTTGATGCTTTACGAAGGCAAGAAGAAAAATATTGGCCCGCAAGGAGACGTACCCTTGGAGGTGCACGATCAGGAGCTTCCCCCGGTAGTGTTTGCCTTGAGATTAAAGAAAGGTGAGTTTTGGATTACGCCCTTTGACTCGATAAGTGTAAATGGAAATCCCATAACAAAAGCTGTTCGAGTTTCCATAGGGGACACAATCAGCCTGAGAAAAGACATAAAAATAAACTTGATTGATGAAGGAGGAGAAGAATATGTCGATTAGAGCTCTTGCAGATGCAGGAAATCGCTTCCTGGTACCAACAACTGTATTTGGCATTGGAGGGTATGGCAAACTAGTGCTTCCAAGGCTTGATGCTCTATATTCACAGCATTTTGGGTATAGGCCTCGTCCTGCTAGTTTGGTTGAGTTCGACTTTGACGAATCTAACGGAGAAACTACAGTAGAAGGTAAAAGATTTACCACGGCGCCATACCTTATTTCATTGCCGAAAAAACCATTAGAAGATATAGCAGGCAAGTTGAAAAAAGAAAACCGAGAAGAACTTGTTCCATGGCTTAAAAACTTCAATGGTTACATTGATTTTGATAAGGTAAAGTACGTTGAAGGTCCGGGGTTAAACATGTTTATGCAAAGTGCAAATCTTGCCTGGCGGTTGGTTTGGGAAAGCCACGTGCTTCCCAGTTTAACAGTCAACATGAAAAATCTTCACCCTTCGCCTAAAGATAGGAACAAATTGGAAAGAAAAGAAGGATTTCAAATATCAAACAGAAGCATTATTTTTGTTGTAGCTGGCGGAGGGAGCACAACAGGGCCCAGTGGGTTGATCCCGCTGTTGGCTGAGCTGAAAAGGAACAAGCCTGTAGACAGTAGCCTTTTTGCCATTATTTTTACCCCACGCAGCTATCGCGACAAGACAGAAGCCCACCGCCAAAAAGGAAGGGCAATATTCAGCGCTACTATGGAGATATTGACCGAATTTTTCAATGGGTTAGAATTTAAAGAACAGCCTTATGGCTTAAGCGGCTACCGCCTTAATTTGGAGGGACATCCGTTTGACCATCTATTTCTGGTTGACGGTTCATTATCAGGAGGCAGGGCTGAAATGGAAAGCGACCAAATTGGAAGCCTGGTAGCGAAGTTCATATTTAAGATGACTACTTCATCTTTGGGCGAAAAAGCTCTAGGCATTTTAGGAAACTCAAATAGCGGATTATTATCTGAAGAGGAGGAAAGATAATGAAAACAATTAAATTCAGACACCTTTCAAGCTTCCAGTTAGCAGGAACTGAGATCCCCGTTCGGAAGTTAATGCCTTTGCTTGCGAGCAAGCTATTAGGAAACATACTGCGTGATCTTTTAAAGCAAGAGAATATTGAAGGGCTTACCTTAACTGGCCTAAGCGAGCCATATATAGAAAAAATTAACTATCTGGAAAAAACCAGAGGGATCGTCCAACAAACATGGGATCACATAATTGACAACCTATCAGAAATTCCACATCCTCAACTTTTAGTAAAACTAGGTTATAGTTGGAGCAATGCCCAAAAAAACATTGCCATAGCTAAGGAAAATGCCATTGATGCATTCAAAGAACGTGCTAATGCCAAGGCAGAAGTTATAGAAGAAGAAGTATCCGCGATTTCGATGGAAAAAGGCATTCCTTCTGCAATAAACTGGCTTAATGATCGTAAAAAAGAGTGCGAAGATGCACGGAAAGCTTTGGATGATGAGCTTAATAAAATAGCCAGACGGAAGCAAAAACAAAAAGAAGAGATCGAATTAAACAAAGAGGATTGGAACAACCTTCTCGTTGAGTGGTCGGATTCAAATGACCACAATGCGCCAAGGAATTTCTTATTTCTTGGCGGCACAATTCTTGTTGTAGGATCTATCATCTGGTTTCTTAATATTCCCATCACCAGCTTAATCGGTATTGTGACAATTACAGTTGCTGCCCTTTTGGGGTTGAACTTTGCGCGTCCTGTTTTTAGAGAAATCATCATATCAAAAAAACTAAGTCGTAGGGCTTATAAGTTGGCAACGATATATAAGTTCTTGTCCATTCTCGAACTTGATGAAGGATTAAAGGGACAAGAGGCTGAGTATTATGGGGTAATATTAAAATCGCTAATCAATGATATTGAAAATAAAGCAAAAACTAGAATGGCCTATCTGGAAGAGAAAAAAGAAAAAGTCATGAAAGACAATGAGGAAATCGAAGAAAAATTGTACGAGTCATTACCTACCATTCGACCACTAATGACTGATAATGCAGTTGAAAAATGGTATGAGTCTGGCAAAAATACTACACCCATCACAACATCGTGGAAGAAAGTGCTGGTTTCTTTAAAAGAAGAACCTCGGTGGGACGATGTTTATTTGCAAGCTGAAGAAGTCTACTCGTTTTTAAAAAATACAAAAGCGGAAGATGAGCTTTATCTGAAATATCAAGAAAAACAGGAAAGGATGGAGTTTTTGAATACCCTGAAGGAAGCTGCAATCGGCCGCACACCTGGAGAAGCATTCCTATCTCTTGATATTTCTCGATCAGCCCAAGAACCGGAGGTCAGTTTGCTGGTTGAGATATATGATCCTGAACAATCAAAGCTCAAAGAGGAGATTGAAGAAGCCTGGGGCAACACAGCAGTTGGTCTCTCGATTGTACCAGGCAAGAACCCTTCAGAAATCACCATGGTTGGCTTAGTGTACGGATTTCCTTTAGAGGCTATCAGCGAGTCAGATATAGTCAAGAATTCATTCGACGTGGTTTATGTGCAGGAAGGGGAGTCTATTTATCCCGTTTTAACACCATCGGAGGTGGCAAAACAATGATCTGGTTTATTACAGCTCTACTTGCGCTGCTCTGTGTTTTAGGGGCCCTGATTTCCCTTCGCCAGGAATTAAAGCAAAAGAAAAATACATGGAGTAATAATGATGATCTAAGCTCCAGTAGGTGGACCTCCATAGATCCTGGTCCGGACAGCCTCTATCCTGTTAAAAGGGAAAATGAGGAGAAATGAAATTACAATCAAGAAATGATAATGAAGTAATAATACTAATAAAAAGGAGGAATTATTTATATGGAGTTAGTATGGCTTGATCTTGCCCTTCTTTTCATCCTCTTTGGGATTGGGATGACAGGGTTTTACGCTGGCGCAATAAAATTTGCTGGTCCTTCCGCTTTTATTTTTACAATGATCGCCCTCTTTTATATTTACCCGAATATTTCAAGCCGATTTGAGTCCGATTTGCCCAGTCAATTTTTCCTCTATCTTTTGCTTGGTTTTGTTGCCCTTGTAATTTATGCTTTTATAACCCGTGCGGTTCATGGAGCGGTTCAAACAAACGGTATTGGAGTTTTTAACAGGCTACTAGGGGTTGGATTGGGACTCATTACCGGTGCTTTAATTGCCGGAACCCTTGTTTGGGCGTATCAAACATATGGTAACTCTGAAAGCAAAGCACTTATTGAGGATTCGATAATGGCTACAGCGGTTGTGACATTTTTTCATGAAGTAATGGGTTTCTTCCAACGTCTTCTTCCCGAATCAGAAATCCCAGAGCAGGAAGATGTTCCATGGTGGAGACGGCCTTTGTGGTAGTGCAATTAAATAAAAGTCGGAGAGGATTGTCATGGAAATTTTTGAAAAGCTTGTGGAATGGACAGAGTTGACTATAGAAATGATAATTAATATGAATCCTGACTTGACCGAGATCCAGTGGGCTATTGTTGTTTTAGTAGCAGTAGTTATGGTGGCAGCAGTTGGGCGACGACTGGTTAAAATCCTTGTTATATTGGTCCTTGTTTTTTTAGGAATCAGCACTGCAGGCAGGCTCTTAGGATATTGGTAGCAGTGCATGCTTCTCATAAAGTATGGTAAAGCATGGCCTGTAATTTTTGTTTTCAAAATTATTTCTCGGTATTTCTTTATATCTGTATGCAACAATTACAAGCTATGCTTGAAAGGGAAGGAGTGTCCAAGGGAGAATAGGATATAAAAGCAATAAATCATAAAGGTTTTAAACAAGGGTGCATTAAATTTTTAAAGGAGTATTATAGTTATGGATCTTAACAAAGCCAGAATGATATTTGATGAGCTTGATAATTTAAATCTAAAAGAAGCGTCGTTAAAAAGGCTTAAGCAGGACATGATCGAACAAGCAGTAATATATAGTCGTTTGAGGGTAGATTATCTCTTAACCCCTATAGCACAAAGGCAGGAAATAGATGCTAGGCGAATTAGATCTCACGATGCTTTTATTGGATGCTGCAATAGCCTGTCAAGAAACATGAAAAAAGGCGGTTACAATGCAGATTGGCGAGAAAAGCTTGGAGAGGAAAGGAAAGAGATAGGTGACTTTGCGTGTTTTATTCATTGCTGGCTTGGGATAAAAGCAAGGTAGAACCATTATGTGTTAATACCAATTGTTAATATCAATCATATAATGTGTCAAGAGCGCAATCCTGACTTTTCATCGACGGTTTTAAAAGTTAGCAGTCTCAACTGCGGGTTAATCATTCGTAAAATCAATTTTACCGTTGAAAAGTCCCCTTTTAGGGGATATTTTTTTTTAGGGAAAGGGCTATTGCTTTGGCTGTTAAAATGACCTTAATATTTTATTTCTCGTTTTGCTTCTCCCGCACTTGGATCTTCTTTAAATATAAAAGACGCGCACCCTAAAAGCACCTTATAATGAAAATTTCCCCATCTAACAGTAAATCAAGTTATGTACGCTGGAGCCGAACATGATCAACTGTTTATGGAAATATTCATAAGATAAAACAACCCTATGGATTAAAATTCTGGAAAGAAAAGCAAATAATATTATTCTAATTAAAAGGAATCAAGTGTAACAATGTTGAATGCATATACAAACCGTTGCTTTTTCGGGGGGTTGTAAACTATTGCAAAACAGAAGAAGCATAAATGAGCTGGTAAAGGCTGCAAAAAAAGGTTGTGAAGAGTCCTTCGATGAGTTATACAGCACTTACTGTGAAGAATTAGTCAAAGCTGAAATGGAAGCTAACTTGTCATATTCTCCTGACCTTATAGAAGGAGCATGCAAAGATGCAAGGGAAAAAGCTAAAGAAAGTTTATCAAGATACAGAGAATTTCAATCAGAATATATCGACTATGTTTTAGGTATTGCTAAAAACGTACGAGCGGAAATACACATACAAAATGCAAAAAGTGGCAACGAAGAAGCAAAAGGTGCGTTACAAGAGCTAGCACCGGATATAAAGAAGTATATCAAAATTATATTGAGATCCAAATACATTATTCTTGGTGACGGAGAAATCGATGAATTTGCAGATGACATATACCAGGAAGCATTTGAAAAATTGTTAAAAAGTCTGCAAAAATATGAAGAGAGAGGAAAATTTTATAGCTATTATAGAAAAATCGTCCAAAGAACAATCTTTGATTTAATGAAAAAACATATAAAACAGGTAGTGATAAAGGAGGAAGAAAATAAAAAGCAAGCTGGTGACGCTGCACATGAAGAACTTGGCTTTGAAGATAAAATTAGTTATAAAGAGTTGGCAGATAAACTTTGCTCAGATTTACTGACTCTGGTAGTGGGAAAAGGCGGGTACCCCCACCAGGTAATCTCATTTTTGTACAGTGTAATAATATATCCGGTCGAAGAAGATTCACAGGTCCGTAAAGGCTTACCTGGGGTGGTGGCAAAAAAAATGGGCAATGATAAACTTAGGGATCTCCATTTCGGACTAACAAAACGATATCCCATCGGTGAGCCGAAAAATAACGACAAGGCCTTTAGAATTCTAGAAGAAAAGATGGCTATCACAACAGAAGAAATAATCGGGAAGAAAGAACTCGACACTTTTACATGGAGAGTGCTTGAAGAAAAACAGTTACTTAAAGAAAAAGTAGGGAGCACTTGCTTATATGATTATTGTGATGTTACAAATATAAATAAAGAAAATGAAAAAATTACACTGCTTAGCAAGCAAATATCAGAATGGTCATACAAAGTGAAAGATAAAGTAAGGAAATATATTTTTGAAAACCCCGAAACGGGGATAGCCTACGAAGATAGTGTAGGAGCTTATTCAATGCTCAAGGCGAATGACTCTACACCGTACGCTTACCTTGTAAAAAGACGTAGAAAGTCAGGAGAAAGATATAAAAAGTCAGGGTTTACGCACGGCCACTCTGATGAGGAAAATAAATGCTACGATTCCGCAGAAATGGAAATATTCCTGCAAGGCAGCGAAGATCAAGAATCGTCAACAACTTTTTTCGATCACCTGTTGATTTGTAGTAGCTGTTCTAAGAAATTTAAAACTCTGAAAGAAAGAAAAAACCCACGAATAGGAGGGAGCCAAGATTATTAACGATATAGAACGTGATTGCTTAACTTTTGAGGAAGCAAAAGAATTTCTGGAAAAAGAAGAGAAAGATGTTTTATCCTCTGAAGAAGAATTTGAATTCTACGACCACTTAGGTTGTTGCGATGAATGTGCCAAGAGAGTTCGGGCCCTAAGAATATTTGAAAAGGCATACTCTATATGGGTAGAAAACGCAGCAGTAGAAGCAGCAGGAGAAAAAACAACAAAAACTGAACCACTTTATAAACTGGTGCTTGGTTTTCTCAAAGACAGTTATAGAATTTTTGAAAATACAGGACAGATATTTACACCCCAGCCAGCTTTTGCGCGTCTAAGAGGGGCGACAAGAGGGCCGAGGCAACAGCAATATCGTAGCTTTGTGGAAATGGTACAAAACATTGGCGAAGATATTTGCCTGGAAGTAAAAGTAGCTCGTACAGAAGCCGATAAAAATGCTATATCAATACTTGCTTATAATGTGAAGGATAAGAAAAGGATTAGTGGATTAACTTTAACATTATCGCCCGAGGGGGAAAAGCCAGTTATTTCCAAAATGACTTCTGCAGAAGGTAATGTAGAACTGGGTGAATGGGATGATGGTAGGTATATATTGGGGGCCTCCAGAGCGAAGGATAAGGTAGCAGACATTTACTTATATATTGACCTTGAAGCATAGACATTTTGATAATAGAGGGTTGCGGAATGGGTGTTGTTCACATTGAACGCGGGAGAATAATTGAAGCAGACAGTCACATAGTATCTTTCTTGTGGTCTAACTGGGATATTGGTGACGCAGTTATTGATTCAAAGTTTAACATTCGAAGAATATCAGAGAAACTTTGGAAGTGTAAATATCATGGTTTAGAGGTACAGTTAGAATTGATTGCAAAGGAAGAGAAAGAAAACGATGGCAGTTTTAAATTTTTAATAACCGGAAGTAAGTTTGGATTGACTGCAAGCATTGTTTTTGATCTGAGTTATTCTGCTAATGCTGAGGGGAAAACTGCGATACAAGGCATGGCACATATGGAAATAGCATCTTTTTCCGCCTTTATTTGGAAGTTATTAAAGTATGACAAAAAAGCTCAAGAAATAGCTGACGACATTATTGAAAGCGGAGATAGGTGTAGCACTATGTTATATAAAAACTATAAGCAAGCTATAATGAAGCTCACTGACCAACAACGTGAAATATTAGAAAACAATTTAGGTAAGCTTGAAGCGCTCAGTAAAGACCACAAAGCTGATGAGCAAAAACATCTCGAGGTGTTTTTGAATATATTTCCGATGAATGGTGACTCGTTAATACAATATGGTGTTAATACTCCTCGGTTTAGAAAAATTCGAGAAACAATTAAAGATGCAGGTTCAGCGAGCCAAGCTCATGAAGATTTATTTAATGCTATGCTTAATAAGGTTAGAAATTATCGGGCACTTTCACGAGGAAGCAAGCAAAGCGAAGCTTTAAGAGAAGGGGAAAAATGTTTCAGTGAACTTATAAAAATAGGCAGGCATCTTCATTCTTCTTATATCCCTGACAACATAAATGCGCACCTATCTGCTCTTACAGATCAATCTTTACCTCTTCTCATTTTAATAGAATCTGAGGGCCGTGACAGTGCGATGCCGTGGGAAATACTTCATGATGGTGAGCATTTTATCGCACTTAAAAACAGGTTAGCTCGGACAATCTCGGGAGTTAAAAAACCATCATTTGTAAAAGAAAAGTTATGTAAAATTTTACTGCTTGGTTCAAATCCCTATGGTGACCTAGAAAAGGTTGAACAAGAACTATCTGTTATTACGGAAGCAATGGAAGGGGTTAAAGGTGTAGATATTAAAACACTAACTGGCCGTGAAGCAACACGAAAAAAAATCCTACAAGAGCTTGAAACTGGCGATTATCATATTTTACATTACGCAGGTCACTCTGAATATAATAACGAAGAACCCCGTTTAAGTCATTTGCTTCTTCACGATGGGAATAAACTAAGCGCTAGCGAGCTTGCACTGCAGACTTCAAAAAATGGCCTCTTTTTAATACTACTTAATTCATGCTCAAGTGGAATTTACCAACCTGGGTTTTTCAATACCACCGGAATAGCTAGCGCGTTTGTTTCACAGGGGGTTCCTTATGTGATTGGCATGATGTGGGATGTTACTGACGAAGGGGCTTTCATTTTAGCAAAAACATTTTACGAAAACTTAATTAGTGTGAATGATCCAATAGAAGCTCTAAGAAAAGCTAAACTCGAAACAGGAGGCGCTTTAGATTGGAACGATCCTACATGGGCGGCTCCACTAATTTTTTGTGGATAAACGAAAACAATTTGAGAAGTATTATAAAGTTATAATAACCGGTGCTCTGTGGGGATCTGGCTATCAATTAGGCCCTTAATCCTGAAGTCCCGCGTTAATTTGGCAAGACTTATGAAGCGATCCCGGAAAAGCCGATGCACACTGGGTTTATAAGAGTTCATTTTGAAAAGCAACTTTTATGGAGCTGGCTCGCCCGAGTTGGGATATATAACAGTAATCGGTGTAATGTGTTGGTATCTATTGCCATAACGAGAACTATAAATTAGAAAATGTTATGAGAGGTATAAAAACGATGGCGAATGTAGAACTACATATTAGCCGGGTAGGAGGTGATTATCTTTTTATTCTGAATGATCCATTCCATCATACCAGTGTGCTCCGTGATAAACTATCTATTCCCCGCACTGCTCGCAACATGGTTTTGCGGCGGCTCGAAGAATTACTCTCAGATATTAATATAACTAGAAATCGAGGCGCTACAAGTCTTCCTAAAGAAGATATTGATTTCAACCAGAAAACCATTGATCTTGGTGCTTCTATATTTAAATATCTCATGCCCATGTCTGTTCGCACACGTTTAGAAGAAACAAACTCAAAAACTGTTCTTCTTACTACCGACGATGTGGAGGTCCCCTGGGAGTTGTTACATGATGGAAAGACATTCCTTTGTTTAAAGTGTGAAGTGGGTCGAAAAGTTCAAACAAAGACCCCTTTCAGAGAAACAAAAAAGATTAGGCATGATAGGTTAAGGGCTCTATTTATAGCTGACCCAACAGGAGACTTGCCGGATGCAGAAAAAGAAGTAAACGTTATTATCCAGACTATGGTTGATACAAAACTAATGGAGATTGACTACCTAAAACAGGAAGAGGCAACTGCTGCAAATATTTTTGAAAAACTGGAGAGTTGTTCCTATGATATCTTGCACTATGCCGGTCACGCGGAATTTAATTCTAATGCCCCTGAAGAAAGTTCGCTGATATTGCGCGATGAACGTATTACAGCAGGCTACATATTTCATGTAGTTACGAGGCCTCCTACTTTGGCCTTCATAAACGCCTGCAGCTCAGCAAGAACAAGTGGCCTTGAATATATGGAGACGGAAGGGAAATTGTCAGGAATGGCAACTGCTTTACTTTCTTCTGGCGTTGATGCCTACATTGGGACTCTTTGGCCTGTCCATGATGAAATTGCCTCCAAACTCTCCATCACCTTCTATAAAAGAGTTTTACAGGGCGAAACAGTTGGCTCGGCATTGACAAATGCTAAGCATGAAATTGTTAATGATGAAAACAGGCATTCAAACACCTGGGCATCTTTCATCTTGTATGGTGAACCAAGCGCTGCTTTGACGGATAGTTGGCTTGCGTTAGCTCGCCATGAAAAAGACAAAAGTAAAATGCTTGAATACTTCACCAAGCATCTAGAATCAAATCCAACAGATGCTGAAGCGTGGCATGAAAAGGGTTTAGTACTTCGAGAGTTGGGGAAAAATAAAGATACAATGACCTGCTACGACAAAGCTTTGGAAGTTAACCCAGAGTTTCGTAAAACATGGCGTGAAAAAGCGTTTCTTCTTATAAGGTTAGGCAATTACGAAGAAGCAATATTTTGTTGTGACAAAACAATAGAAATAGACTCAAAAGATGCTGAGGTGTGGGATCTCAGAGGACTTGCTCTTCGACGATTAAACAGATACGATGAAGCTCTTGCATCATATGAGAAGGCATTGGAAGTAGAACCTATATTTTATCAGACATGGGATAACATAGGATTTCTCCTCAATAGCTTAGGCAGATATGAGGAAGCAATAAGTTATTTTGACAAAGCCTTAGAAATAATGCCTACGTATACTACTGCATGGGGCGACAAAGGAGATGCCCTGGCTTGTTTGGGGCGGCATGAAGAAGCTATCAACTGTTACGAGAAGGTGTTAGAAATAATAACTGATACATATGAGGCATGGACTCGGGGGGTTGATCTTGAGGCCTATGATGCATACCTAAGAAAAGGGGAAAGTCTTTTTATCCTAAAAAGGCATGAGAAGGCAATTGAGAGTTTTAATGAGGCCTTAACAATCAGGCCAAACAATGCCGAAGCTTTTTTAAAAATGGGAAAGATCTTGGCTTATTTAGGAAAACAAGAGGAGGCATTAGAGCACTACAATCGTGCACTAGAAATTAACCCTAATTACGAGGAGGCAAAATATATAAAAAGCCAAATAGAAGAACACCTAAAATAATGGGAGTAGACAAGGATATAGTTCCCCAAATTAGCTCTTATTTCAAGCATAAAAAGATAGTGATTAAATATTACCCAATCTGCAAACTTTTTCTATCCATCATTCCAGTTTTTTGTATAATTCTTCGACTGTTTCAAGACTATACGGTACGGAATTATGTTTTTCCCAAAACCAGGCGCTATAATCCTTGCCCTGTAAAGCTTTTACCATTTCATCAGCATTAAATATGCTACAACCGTATATCCAGTTGGCCATATCCAAGATGGAGGTCTTATGCGCTGCATCTGTGCCAGCTCCGCATGCGTCTTTAATGATAGAGATTCTATAACCTCTAAAAAAAGCATCATATACACTTGTGAGAAAACAGGAATCAGTATAGACTCCCATCATAATTAGGTGTTTTACTTTGAGTCCCCGGAGGATTAGTTCCATATTTGTTTGGAAGAAAGCTGACCAACGCTGTTTAGTGATAATTATATCATTTGGATTCGGTCGTAATTCTTCTATCACCTGCGCTGCCTTGGTCCCTTCTACCGAATGGCTGGGCACCCCATTCTCTCCTCGCACATCAAAGTCATGAGCATCGATCCCATCAGGACGTCTTGCTATGCGCACATATACAACAGGCACATTCTCCTTCCGACATGCAGCAAGCACCTTTTTTGCATTTTTAACTACATTATTCCAGCCTTTAACTGGCAGGCCTCCTTCAAGAGACTCTTCATATTGCATATCCACTATAATCAATGCGCTATTTTGAGATTGAAATGGCTTCATATGGTCCTCCTCGTTTCGCTTGTATTAGACCTAAAAATAGTTCAACTAATGCATATCAAAAACCTGCACTTTAAGTAAAAACTTATGTGTTTTGTTATATTAGGCACTTGCTTTAGAAAGTCCTGCGCAAATTTGGTAGAAATTATTTTAGCGATCTCGGAAACGCCGATGTAGACAGGGTTTATAAGGGGGTATTTTGAAATCCAACCTTTATGGCACAGGCTTGTCCGGGTTAGGAGGTTATAAAAAAGGGTAGTTTTTTGCTGAAAAAAAGAATGTAGGGCAAATACTTTCGGCCATGACAAATAATTTTGCCATGCCCTGGAAATATGCTATACTGACTTTATTAGAGCTGTTAATGATTATCAACGCCCCATGATATGCTATCATAGCCTGAGATGAAAGTATTGCAACCTCTGAAGAATGCCAGACGTATTATACTATGCCCACTATAGACTATATGGAACGTAAATATTTTCTGTTTTCAAAGAGCAGTGTTACACTTAATCTAAATACTTTTTAAAGATGCTTGTTATTTTCGTAGCAAAGAACGGTATTATCTTTGATTCTATATTGTAGGGCGGATTAAGCAGAATTCTAATTGTTGATGTTGCACTGTGGTGTTGTAACGTTTTGTCCCATAAATACAAATATAATGCTTTAAAAAGCTGGATGGAAGAATCTTAACAACAATGTCCCTAGCCTCAAAGAAAATTCATATATCTGTAATTGACGTGATTATTTTAGCGCGACTAAGGTGCTAAGTTTGGGTAGTGAGGTGGATAAAAATGTTAAGTGATGGTTATAACGTACCAACTGTTGAACTCCACATCAGTAAGAGTAACGATGAATATTTTTTTCTATTAAATGATCCTTCCCGACGCACAAGCTTGCTTCGTGAGAAATTAACTATTCCTAACTCTGCTAGAGGCCGGATTAATCGAAAGCTGGATGCCTTGCTTTCCGATATTGGGTTATTACGAAGCGTACAGGAAACAGCGCAACGTGAGGAAGGTGAGATTGTCAGTCAAAAGACAGCAGAATTTGGTTCTTTAATTTTTAAGTATATGATCCCTTTAACTTTTCGAAATTATCTCGAACAGCTGACCTCTAAGAACGTAGTAATATCAACAAATGATATTGAGATACCCTGGGAATTATTGTTTGATGGAGAAAAATTCCTTTGTTTAGAATGTGGTGTCGGAAGAAAAGTGCAATCTAAAATACAATTCGAGGAAACTCAGAGACGAGAAAACGCCAAGCCCAGGGCCCTCTTTATTGTTGACCCGACGGAAGAGCTGCCTGACGCAGAAAGAGAAGTAACTCATATAATTCAACATATTAAAAATATGGGATTGATGGAAATCAATTGTCTCAAGCAAAAAGATGCAACTGCCGAAAACCTCTTGGAATTAGTGGAAGAACAACCTTTTGATATATTGCATTATGCTGGTCACGCAGAGTTTGATGCAAAAAGTCCGGAAGAGAGCTGCTTGGTCTTACATGATGAGACTATCACAGCTTCTTATATTCTTCAGGTCATGGCAAATCCACCTAAGCTTGCATTTATAAATGCCTGTAGTTCGGCGACGACAACTCATATTGAATACTTGGAGACACATGGCAAACTTACGGGCATGGCAACCGCATTTCTCACATCGGGCGTAGATGCTTACATCGGAACTCTTTGGCCGGTTCATGATGAAGTTGCATCAGAATTAGCCATCGCATTTTATGAAAAAATATTTAAAGGCAAGACAGTAGGTTTGGCATTGCGGGACGCTAAGAAAAATGTTTTTAGTAAACATGGTAATTTGACAAACACTTGGGCGTCTTTTGTTCTTTACGGCGAACCTTGTTTATTAATAATCGCTCCCCAAGAGAGAAAAACCCAATTACAAGAACTTACAAAAATCAAGCTAGAAGAGAAAACCGGCGAATTAGAAGAATTTTTTAATCGCAAAATCGAATTCTATAATCAAGTTGGAGAAGTTTTCGATAATGTCAAACGGGCTTTTAAGCTTACAAAGAACACTCTATCAAACAAAATAAATCTGCAAGTAGAAGCCAAAGGTCTCCCTGTTTTTGTAGAAAAAGATAAAAAAATTATAAAGAAAAGGATAAATGTTGAAGAGTTTACGCTATGCATTTATGGAGATAAGAGAGCAGCTGCGCACTTTATAAAACATTTGGCTCAACTACACATATTATGGTACAAGGGCTTCGATGAGGTTTCTGATGCGGTTGAGCATTTCATAAAAACAAATGAATTATATAACCCTCAAGACTGGTGGAAAGTACCCGGATATATAGAAGATATAGAAGATATCACCGGTAGCGGAGATGGTTGGGTGCTTTAGCAACTTAAGCTATCACACAATAGGCTGTCCTTAAAAATTAAAGAGGTTTTTCATTCGTTGGATGGTGAAGCTTGAGTTCATAAGAAATAGGCCAAGGTTTTTAATGTTTGAAAAATCTATCAAAATTTCGAAATAGAATATTCTCTATGCAGAACTGGGACATATTCAGCGCCTCCATTATTTTAATTTGCTGAGAGAGATCGTCTACATAAGGAAAATCAGAGCCTATCAGTATTTTTTCGCTGTCGGATTCAGTTAGTTCTATTTTAAAATCATTAAGTTTATTTAAAGTATTAAGGGTAGCAGACGTATCAACGTATACGTGCTGGTAATTTCTGCTAAGCGACAAGCTATCTCGATTAATATGTGCAAGTATAAGTTTAAGGTTTTGGAATCTCTCACAAACTGGTTTCCAATGATCAGCCCTAGCAAAGCCTACATCGCTGCTATGAGAAATTATAAGCATATCGTAAGCAATAATCTGCTCGTAAATATCAAAAAAATATGGGTGATCGGGCCTAAAGCATTCGACCGCAGGATGTAGTTTAATTCCAGCGACCATTGATTTGGCTAATCTCTCAACTTCTATCTTGGCCCACTTTTTATCTCTAGGATCTATTCTTCCAAAAGGTATAAACTCCCTTGGAAACTCTTTAACAGCTTTAATTACATAATCATTCAGTTCATGGTATTTTGTAGCCACTGCAGGATTGGGAAACACCACACATTTGTTAATATTGTTTTTCTTTTTGAATTCCATGACTTGTTTGATGTTGGTTGATGGGTTGAAGTCAGGTTTCCAAGGTCCGCTTGGCCCTAAATGTATGTGAACATCATTAATCTTATACATCTTGTTTTAAATCCTTCAATTCGATTAGTAGATTAAAGAACTGTTTCCATTTTTAAGTTTTTTGTGTTTTGTCAACTATATCTTATCACAAAGTGCTAAAACAATAACTATGTTTTCATGCTTCAAGAGATAGGGTTACTCGAAATTTATAAGGTTTATGAAAATGTGTGTTTTATATACTATAATCTTAACTGAACTTCACCTCGTGCAAATCAAGGGTAGATGGGATGGTGATTGACTGGGCTTGTTATTTAGTCGGGATACAACTATTTTGTGTGAATTGTGCAATCCTTTTTTTTTCAATGTAAGAAGTTATGACTTTCGCTGGACCCCAAATAAATTTAAAAGGTCCCAACTTTTCAAACAGGTCGGAGTAATTCTTTTCGCCTCTTACTATTTTGCAAAATGCATCCCAAACGCGATCATCTTCCATAAGTTTATGACTTCTTTTTGGCATAGAATTGAATATGCTCATCAGTATTCTGCTATTCATAATATCTTTCATAATATTTATATTAACTTGGAGCTCATATTCCCAAAGATTATTTATTCTGCCAAAATAAAAATCACTAACTACAGCAGCTGCTAGCTTTCCACTATATATTGACTGGTAAATACCTTCTCCTGTAAAAGGATCGACTAAGCCTGCCGCATCACCAATCAACAAACAACGCCCATTAACAATATGATTGGATAAAGATCGTGAAGGTAATATATGGCCACGGAGCAACTTGTTTTTTTGAAACGGCAAACCCGCATAATCTTTAAAATAATCCAAGTAAATGTTTAAATGTTTACTTACTTTTTGGCTACTTCCAACGCCTACCGAAAAGCAATCAGATTTTGGGAAAAGCCAAGCATATCCACTTGGTACTGTGCCCCAATCAAGCATAATAGTTCCCTTTTGCTTATTTAACTTGTCATTGTCCACAACAACTACATTATCTATTGCTACACTTTTTTTTATATCCTGTAGCATTTTAAACGATTTTGCAACAGTACTAGAAGCCCCGTCGGCGCCAATCAATATGTCGCATATAAACTCATCATCGTTTGTTTTAAGATTAATTTTCTCCCCACTTAAGCTAATGCTTTTTACATGTTGTCCAGTTAATAGAGTTGCTCCCTTTTCAATAGCTTTTTTGCATAGTACTGTGTCAAATTTTTCTCGTTTGACACAGTAAATTAATGGCTTTTCCGATGATCTTGAGATATTATGTTTAAATTTGTGTGAAAAATTAATATTATACACAACATCTTCTATTGCTTGATTTTCTATTACTTGCGACAGATCAAGTGGAAGTAAGTTTAATGTTTTGTGCTGCAAACCTCCGCCACATGCTTTATAACGGGGCATACCTGCTTTTTCAAGCAACAAAGGTTTTACACCTCTTAACGCCAACTCATAGGCTGCTGTAGCTCCTGAAGGCCCTGCTCCTATTATTATTACATCATGTTTTGTTGCCATTGTATGCTCCTCTTAATATGATTCAATAAACAGATAAGAATCTCACCGATTATGAATTAGTACTTGATTCTACATTCTTGGCCGTGATCCTGCTATCATCAATAAGCTTGCAATTGTCAAAAGCCCTTCAAATAACGGTTCTGAGCTGGATGTTGGCAAAATACACCAACAAAAGGTGTGATATATGTGGCATTAAATATGGCACTTGCTTTTTTCATTTTCTTGATTTATGAATCATGAGATACCTAAAATAGATGCATAACGCAACATATACGCTATTTTTAAGTATGTTGTCCCGGTAAATAGTGCCATAAGCAATCCTACTTTTCGAGCAGGGATCTACTTGGGGTCATCTGGCTCAGCGGTTATCATCCGCTTGAGTTTGTTTTCCGATAAACATGTCGGATTAATTATGGCTTCAAAATCAGTGGATCTGCTGCCCTTTATCGCCGTGGAGTTTCCACGGCGTAGGATTAACCCGTAAAGGTTTTATACACTGCTTATTCCTTTTAAGCCGATCACCTAATTTTTAAAAGCAATATATTTTATTGTCAAAATGGCAAGTGGTGTATTTGCCACATATAAATCATCTTTCCCTGTAGAAGTTGGAGCCAAGTAAGCCTTAAATATACTCTCCAAAGTATTTTCCAAATATAAAGCAGTAATTATTAACGTTGCACGATTTGAATCTTCTCCAAACTACCCGCTCATTCTTTAAATTTCAACAATGAGAATGAAGAGAGGCCTGATCCCCACGAGAATATTGGTCGATGGAGGATTTAATTAATAAAGGGGGTGTAAACGAAGGTTCATTCATCGCCGGCCTGGATGGAAACACACAGCTAATAATTCACCCAGGCCGGCGATCTTTTT
>Ga0207421_10003555_pt1 | contig 18486 bp, 8 predicted proteins | sample SodLakKL_010_SED_4_FD_187542 | JGI IMG/M metagenome (GOLD analysis project Ga0207421, IMG submission 187542) | Alkaline sediment microbial communities from Lake Tanatar, Kulunda Steppe, Russia - 8KL_010_SED (SPAdes) (version 2) | ecosystem: Environmental > Aquatic > Non-marine Saline and... | reverse complement strand
CAGCCGCATCCCCGCCGTTCGCATAGCGGATCGTCGCCATCGCCGGATCAGCCCAACGCCGCGAGCAACGTGCGGCAGAAGGCGGGCAGATCGTCGGGGGTGCGGCTGCTGATCAGGTTGCCGTCGCGCACGACCTCCTCGTCACACCACTCGGCCCCCGCATTGACCATGTCATCGCGGATCGAGTGAAAGGACGTCGCCCGCTTTCCGCGCAGGATACCGGCCGACACCGCCATCCAACCACCGTGACAGATCCATGCCACCGGCTTGCCTTGCTCATGGATCGTCCGCACCAGATCGACCATCGCGCGGTGCCTGCGCATCTTGTCGGGTGCCATTCCGCCCGGGATGATCATCGCGTCGAAGTCGGCCGGATCGACATCATCGGCGCTGGCGTCCGCCGTCACCGTGTAACCCTTTGCACTGGCGTATCCGGGCTTGCCGGCGCCCACCACGGACACGCGCATCCCGGCTTCCAGCAAACGGAGGCGCGGGTAATGCAGCTCAAGCTCCTGGTAATCGTCCTCCACCAGGATGGCGACGTGTTTGTCATCAAGGCTCATGGCATCGTCTCCAAGAATTCGATTTCAGATGTACCCAATTCACGTCCCACTTGCGATCGCAGCGAGTCCAACGGGAAAGCATTCGGCCGACCACGCTGTGCAGAGGTCAGGAGGGGATCAGGCCTTTTCCTGCCGCACCTTTCCTTTCAGGATCTCCCGAATTTCCTCGACTTCGAGCGTTTCATGCTCCTCCAAGGCCTCCGCGAGCGTCTCCAGTGCATCGCGGTTTTCCTCCAGGGTCTCTCGCGCACGGCGTTCGATCGCAACGAGCAGCGTCCTGATCTCCTCGTCGATGGCGGTCGCAGTGGTCTCGCTGTGTTCCCGCTCCTGGCCTAGTTCCCGACCGAGGAAGACCTGTTGCTGACTCTGGGGAAAGGAAACCGGCCCAATCCGTTCACTCATCCCCCAGTGCGCGACCATTTTTCGCGCCAGGCGGGTCGCCTGCCGGAGATCGTTTTCCGCACCGCTGCTCACCTCATTGAAGATGATCGATTCCGCCAGCCGGCCGCCGAACATCACCGCAATCTTGTCGTGCAGATAGGCTTCGCTGAAGTTGTACCGATCCTCTTCCGGCACCTGGGCCGTCACGCCGAGGGCGCGTCCGCGCGGAACCACGGTCACCTTCTCGAGCGCATCGGCGTTGGGCAACAGATAAGCCAGTAACGCGTGCCCTGCCTCGTGGTAGGCGACGATATGGCGATCCTGATCCGACAGCCCCTGTTCCCGCGTCTCGCCCAGCATGATGCGGTCGCGGGCATCGGAAAAGCAGGCCGCGTCCACCCGTTCCAATCCACGGCGACCGGCAAACAGCGCGGCCTCGTTGGCCAGATTGCGCAGATCGGCACCGGAGAACCCGATGGTTCCGGCGGCGATGCGGTCGAGATCGACGTCATCCGCCAGCGGCATCGACTTGGTGTGTACTTTCAGGATGGCCCGCCGCGCCTCGCGATGGGGGTTCTCCAGGGTGATCTTGCGGTCGAATCGACCGGGCCGGAGCAACGCCTTGTCCAGTACGTCGGGTCGGTTGGTCGCGGCCAGCACCACCACGGACTCCTCTCCCTCGAAGCCATCCATCTCGGACAGGATCTGGTTCAGGGTCTGCTCCCGTTCGTCGTGACCACCCCCCATGCCGGCCCCACGGGAACGCCCGATCGCATCGAGTTCATCGATGAAGACCACTGAGGGGGCCTCCTCCTTGGCGCGTTTGAACATGTCGCGAACGCGGGAGGCCCCCATACCGACGAACATCTCGATGAATTCCGAACCGCTGATGCTGAAAAACGGCACATCTGCTTCGCCCGCCACCGCCCGTGCGAGCAGTGTCTTTCCGGTACCGGGCGGACCCATCATCAGGATACCGCGGGGGATGCGCGCACCGAGTTCCCGAAAGCGATCGGGGTCCTTCAGAAATTCCACCGTCTCCATGATCTCCTTCTTCGCATTCTCAGCCCCGGCGACGTCATCCATGCGCGTATCGCTGTCTTCGCTACGGATCCGCTTGGCGGTCGATTTGCCAAAACCGAATGCGCCCCCGCCCCCAGCCATCGTGCGCTGCTGCATGCGATACCAGACCCATACCAGCAGACCCAGCAACAGCAGAAAAGGCAACGCACGGATCAGCATCTGTTGCCACCAGGGCAGTTCGGCCGGTTCCGCGACGATATCCACCTCAGACTCCTGTAGCTTCTGCAACAGGGATTCGCCGGCCAGCTCCGGGCGGACCGTCTCGAAGGACCCGGGCTCCTCGACGTCCAGCGCTTCGCGGCCGGCTTCCGTCAGGTTGCCCCTGACATCTTGCCCGCGCAGGACCACCTCGCGGACATGACCCTCCTCGAGCGCCCGCAGAAACTCGCTATAGGTCAGGACCGTATGCTGCGGCTGTTCCCGCTGCTCCATCAAATGAAATGCGAACAGAAGGGCGAGCGACAGCCAGACGAAGATCAGCCATTTCTCCCAGACACCGTCAGGCGCACCGCTCGAATCGCCGGTGCCTCTGTTCCACTCGAGTCCCGGCTTCTTCCTCGGTTCCTTGCCCGCGTCGCGCTTGCCTCCGTGTTTCATCGTGATGGCTCTACCTCCTCGTCGTGTTACCAACATGATCCCTGTACGGACATGCCCCGTGCCGCAATGGATCCTGCACCGCCATTGCATGCAACGCCATGATCAGGAGGCACTCCCATCCGCGAGATCCCGCTCGCGCTCGGCCTGGGCAACGATCCGCTTCACGGCGATGAAACTGTCGGGACTGACGGAAATGCTGTCGATTCCGTGCTCGACCAGAAATCCGGCAAACTCCGGGTAATCGCTGGGGGCCTGGCCGCACAGGCCGGTCTTCACGCCGACATCGCGGGCCTTTTCCAGCAGCTCCGCGATCGACGCCTTGACCGCAGGATCGCGCGCGTCGAACTGCGATGAAAGAAGATCGTTGTCCCGATCGACACCCAGTACGAGTTGCGTCAGATCGTTGGTGCCGATGGAAAAGCCATCGACCCGTGCGCCGAAATCGCGCGCCAGGATCACGTTCGACGGGATCTCCACCATCATGTAGATCTCCAGTCCCGCCTTGCCGCGGACCAGTCCATGCTCGGCCATCGTGGCCAGGACGCGGTCGGCCTCATCGACGGTCCGGCAGAACGGAATCATCACGCGGATGTTCTCCAGCCCGATTTCTTCCCGTGCCCGGCGCAGCGCGGCACATTCCAGCGCAAAGGCCTCGGCGTAGGGGCCGTCGACATACCGGCTGGCACCGCGCCAACCGAGCATCGGATTGGCCTCCTCGGGCTCGAAACCCCGGCCCCCGATCAACCCGGCATATTCGTTGGTCTTGAAGTCAGACAGCCGGACGATCGCGGGGTTTGGCCACTGCGCCGCCGCCAACCGCGCGATCCCGCGCGCCATTCGATCGACGAAAAACTCCGCGCCGTCCTTGTAGCCCTGGGTGAGGTCGTCAATGGCCTTCTTCGCCGCATCGTCGTCGACACGGTCCGGATGCATCAGGGCCAGCGGATGCACCTTGATGTCGTTGCCGATGATGAACTCGATTCGTGCCAGACCGATCCCCTTGGCAGGCAGCCTCCACCAGCGGTACGCGGCCCCGGGGTTGGCGAGATTGATCATGATGTCGGTCTGCGTATCCTCGATCTCGTCGGGATCGGTTTCGCTGACTTCCACCTCGGCCTCGCCTTCGTAAACAAAGCCCCGCTGCCCCTCCGCACAGGACACCGTCACCTCCTGACCGTCCTTCAATTCCGCGCTGGCGTTGCCCACTCCGACCACGGCCGTCACGCCCAATTCACGGGACACGATCGCCGCGTGACTGGTACGTCCACCGTGATCGGTCACGATGGCGGCGGCCTTTTTCATCACGGGCACCCAGTCGGGATCGGTCATGCCGGTGACCAGCACATCGCCTTCCTTCAGCTTGTCGCTCTCCTCAGGGCTTTCCAGCACGCGCACGATCCCGGTGGCGACGGCATCCCCAATGGCCGTCCCCTCGACCAGCTTCTTGCCCTTGGACAACAGCTTCCAGGACCGGAATGGCTCGTTCGCCTTCTGGGAATGCACGGTCTCCGGACGCGCCTGGACGATGAACAGTTCACCGCTGTCGCCATCCTTCGCCCATTCGATGTCCATGGGTTTGCCGTAATGCGCCTCGATGACCTCACCCCAACGACCCAGCGTGAGGATTTCCTCATCGGAGAGCACGAAGGCGGCTTGTTCCTTTTTCGAGGTTTCAACGGTGCGCGCAGTACCTTCGTCGCCTTTCTTCTTCGCATAGACCATCTTGATGTCCTTGCCCCCGCGGCGCTTCTCGATGATCGGGAGCAACGGACCGTCCGGCTGCGCCTTTGACAGGAGTGGCTTGAAGACGTGGTACTCGTCGGGATCGACACTGCCCTGGACGACTGTCTCGCCCAGCCCCCAGGCGGCATTGATCAGCACGACGTCCGGATAGCCGGTTTCCGTGTCCAGCGAGAACATCACCCCGGATCCGGCCTTGTCGGAACGCACCATCCGCTGGACGCCGACCGACAGGGCCACCTGCAGATGATCGAAGCCCTGTCGCTCGCGGTAGGCGATGGCGCGGTTCGTGAACAGCGACGCGTAGCATTTGCGGCAGGCGTCGAGCAATGCATCGTGCCCCCGGATGTTGAGAAATGTCTCGAGTTGGCCCGCGAAACTGGCCGTGGGCAGATCCTCCGCCGTGGCCGAGGAACGCACCGCTACATCCAGGTCCTTCATTCCGGTTTCACGGCGCATTTCGTCGTAGGCTTCGACGATGGCGTGCGCGAGATCTTCCGGCCAGTGCCCCCCCTCGATCATCCGCCGGACCTTGGCACCAACGGTCTTGAGATTGGACTGGTCGGACTTCAGTTCGCCCATGGCGCTTTCGATGCGGTCGCGCAGGTCGTTGTCGTCGATGAAGCGCCAGTAGGCCGCCGCCGTGGTGGCAAAACCACCCGGCACCCGGATGCCACGCGTTTCCAGTGTGGCGATCATCTCGCCCAGACTGGCGTTCTTCCCGCCGACCATGGCAGCGTCCGCATTGGTCAGTTCCGAGAGTCTCAGCGTCAACGGTTCCTTGCTCATTGTGCAGGTCCTCCTGTCGTTCTCCGATCGGCAGCGATCGCACCAGAAGCGGCGCGGACGCCCCGATGTTCACGGTTTATCGAATCTTCAGTCGCCTGACTTCGACGCCTGGCCCAGGTCCCCTAATCCGGATTGCAAGGTCTCGACGATCTCCCGCTCATCCGTCCCGTAGGAATCGGGGGAAATCGGATCACCGATGATCAACCGCACCTTCCCCGGGCGCGGGAAGCGTTGTCCCGGCGGCATCACTTCCCGTGTGCCGTCGATCCACACAGGAATCACCGGTACCCGCTGCGCCGCCAGGACCAGCCCGATACCGGGCCGCAGGCGCTGCAGCTTGCCGTCCGGGGAACGCTCACCTTCGGGAAACCAGATCAGACTGTGACCGCGCTCAAGGCAGGCCGCCGCAATGGCCAGGCTTCTTCGCGGTGCCGAACCCGGATCGATCGGCAGGATACGGGCGGTGCGGCTGAATGCGCGGGTGAGACGGTTGGAAAACAGGTAGGCCTCGAGGCCGGCCCAGTAAAGCGATTCGAGCTGCTTTCTGCTGAGGGCGGGAAGCAGCGCCAAGGGATCGACGAAGCTCAGGTGGCGCGGCGCGATCAGATACGGCCCGTCGTCCGGAAACTGCCCCTGAATCTCGACACGCAACAGCAACCGGCCCACGAGCCGGGCCGGCCCCAGCACGATCCGCCCAAGGATCCGGCGTACCGGTCCGGGCGGCTCCAGATCCTGCATCTGTTCATCGTCGAGCAGTGATTCGGGTTCCTTGAGCTGTTTCTTCAACTCGCCACGCCCCTCCTTGGCCTCGGAGGCGCCCGCGGCCTCCTGCAACAGATCGCGCACCGTCTCGACCCGCTCGATCGCCGAGTCGTCGAGGTCGATGCCGGCACGGTCCTGCAGCGCCAGCGTCAGGTCCACCCAACTGAGCGAATCGATTCCCAGTTCCTCCGCCAGGCTGCTGTCGGGGGTGAGACGCAGGTCGTGAAAACGTTCCGCCAGGTATTTCCAGGTCTGCTCCGCGCCGGGGTCCGACAACAGTTGCTGGTCCTCGGGTGCCATGGATTCGGGTGATACGGGTTCGGGTTTCGCCTCGGAAACGGCGTCGCTTTCCCCCAGTTTTTCGAACAGCTCGTCCAGTTTGTGCCGGCGCAGTTTGCCCAGGCGCGTTCGTGGCAGAGGATCCAGTGCAATACGGATGGTCCCCGGCCGATGGTGGCTGGGCAGTTCCTTGGCAGCCTCCTTCACCGCATTCTTCACCCGCTTCTCGAGATCCTCACCGGTCACCTCGCGCAACAGCTTCGATTCCGGGACGACGACGGCTGCAAGACGATCGTCGTGTTCGAGAACGCCCACCTCCCGCAGCTCGTCGAGGGCCTGCAACGCATCCTCAACGCGTTCCGGATCGACGTTCTCGCCCCCGGAGAGAAGGATCATCGACGACTCGCGACCGTGCAGATGCAGATAGCCATCGTCGTCCAGCTCACCCGTGTCCCCGGTGCGGAACCAGCCGTCCTCGTCGAGGACCTCTTCGGTTTTCTCCGGGAGATTCAGGTAACCGGCGAAGACGTTCGGACCCCGGGCCATCACCTCGCCACGTCCGTCGGAGGAGTCGGAATCGTCGATGGCGAGTTCCACGCCGGGCAGAGCCAGACCCGCTGCCTCCAGCCGCAAACGGTCGGGCGGGTTGTAGGTCAGGATCGGAGAAGTCTCGCTGAGCCCGTAGCCGGTGGCCACTTCCCAGCCCAGCGCCTGCAGCTTGCGTCCCAGCTCAGGATCCAGCGCCGCACCGCCGGCGACGACCAGACGCAGGCGCGGGGCCAGACGGCTATGCAGACTGGCAAACAGGCGCCGGCCCAAGCGCAGGCCGAGACGCCGGCGCGCAAGCTTCGAGACCCCCAACGTCTGCCGAAACAGCAGCGCCGCGATTCGCCCCCGGCCGGCGACGCGATCCTCCAACGCGTTCCACACGGCCTCGTAGAGGCGCGGTACGCCCAGCATCACCGTGGCCTCGCCTTCGCGAAGGGCCCGGACGATCTGCGGACCCACCAGCGAGAAGGGCACAATGATCGGGGTTCCCAGCGTCAGCGGGATCAGGATACCCACAGTGAAGGGGTAGACGTGATGAAACGGCAGGGGCACCAGCACCCGGTCGCTGTCGTCCGCGAGTTCCTGGGCGCACAGAGCCTCGACATTGCTGCTCAGGTTCTTGTGCGTCAACGGCACCCCCTTCGGTGGTCCCGTCGTGCCGGAGGTGTAGAAGATCGCGGCCACGTCATCCTTCTCGGCCACGGCCGACGCCGGTTCGTCCGCGAGCAGGCCGACCCAACTGTCCGAGGCATCCGACTCGGCGTCGAATAGATAAATCCGCACGTCGTCCATTTCATCGGGAAGACGATCCTTCAGCGAGGAGGTCGTGAAGACGAATCGCGGCTCGGAATCCGACAACGCATGTTCCAGATCCTCACCCGGCATCTGCGTATCCAGGGGCACCACCACAGCGCCGGCATTCATCACGCCCAGCGCCGATGCCACCCAGTCCGCGCTGTTGGGCGCGAGAATCAAGACCCGATCCCCCTTCTCCAGACCGGCATCCTGCAGACCAGCCGTCAAACGACCCGCACGCGCGAGGAGATCCGCTCGCGAAGTGGTGTCGAGGTCGTCGCGACTCATCGTCACGACAGCCGCCTGATCCTCCGATACGGACCGGGAAGAGAGGAGTTCGTCGATGGTTTCAGCACTCATAGCGTGGCGCCTCCGGAAGAAGTAACGACCTAAGTATGGACTTTCCCTGCATCACCTGATCTCGCCCCCCAGGCCGGTCGACGCACACGACCGCTGGAGGCGCGTCGCAAACGACGCATTTCACTCACCACACCACCACCCCGATTGTTCGCGCAGACGCCTGATCAGATCGCCGTGGAGCCGCGCGAAATCATCGCCTCGCGCGCGCAACGCCAGCGCCAGCACGCAATGCAGATTCAGGGCGTCCCCCCGCGCCGCCGCGCGCGGAAACGAAGTGGCATAGTCGCGGGGCACGCGCAGGGTCCAGTTTTCCAGATCAACGAAGCCGGCCCGGTTGTACGTCTGTTCCTGACCGAGGAGATCGGCGAAGAACACCATGACCTGTTCTGCGGGACTGGCGAACACATCCGCCAGCTTCGCATGCACCAGTTTGTTGCGATTCCCGGACAACTCGCGCGCGAATGCCTCACGTTCCCCGGCGGGGACGAGTCGCGCGGCAAGAACGTTCGCCTCCTGACGGGCCCGCACACCCTCCTCCACCCACTGGCGGGCCAGATGCCAGATCGGGGGCGTGTCGTGCGTGCCCACCATGATCCAGTCCCGGGCTTCGGCGTTCTCACTGCGGTAGACGTCGTCGCGGTTGAACAGATCCGCCTTCTGCGTCACCCGAAACCGCCCCAGACCCTGGCGCCTGATGACACTCGCCAGGGGATAAGGCAACGTGCTCAGGACCTCGCAGGGGATATCCTCGCTCGATCCCCCATGCTCGCGCACCACGCTCACGACCGTATCCAGCAGCAGGGCATAGCGCCCGACCTGATCCGGCCGCAGCCACCGTACCCATTCGTCCGCATAGCGGGGAACGGCCGGGTTCAGCTGCTCCACCCCGGCGATGGCAAAACGGCCAAGGTCCGGATGGTCTGCGAGATGCGGCGACGAGAACAGCCGCGCACCATGCTGCACCGCATGGCTGGGGTCGGGGTCGTCGCTACGGTATACCCACGGGCACACGAGACCGTGCGGGTGATCGATGCGCAGCCCATCGAACTCTTCCAACATCTTTTGGATCCGCGCGAGCATGAAACGCAGCACCGGCCCCGGCGCACCGTCACCATCGAGGTACTGATCCGGGTCGTACACCCCGTAGCCCCACGGCTGTCCGTCGCGATTGGTGCGGCTGGGCGGCGCACCCATGCGGTAACCCACCAGGTGCATACCGCCACGGCTCCATTCATCGCATGCCGAGAGCCCCACCTGAAGGTCGCCGTAAAGGCGCAACCCCAAATCCTTCGACGCGGCCTGGAACGTGGCATGTTGGCGGTGAACGAGGAACTGTCCCAGCCGATAGCGTTCGAGTTCATCGTGATGGGTATCGAAAAGTACGCTCCGGCGCGAGGTGCATGGATCCGATCGCTGGCCGATATGCCGGTACAGTGCAGCATCGGGGCAGACGGCATCGGTTACCGGCCATTGCCGGTGATGTCGTTCTCCATGACGCCCCGACAGCGCGTGATACAGGGCGTCGGGTGCGAGCCAGTCGCGATTGCGTTCGGCGAAATGGTTCAGCTCTGCATCGAGTTTCAGGGCGCGGGAATCGCCTCGGGCGCGGGCCGCCTTGAAGTTTTGATGGATCTCTTCCAGGGCCTTGTGACAGGCATCGAAAGCGTAGCCATGCACACTGCGCGCGCCGTCATCACACGGGCATTCCCCGACCAGACGTTCGAGAGTGTCCGCATGCAGCCAGCCTCCGGAAACATCGCTGGAACCGCCTTCCCCCGTCAGGCTTGCCAAATCGAGGTTCAGCACGTTTCGGGAAAACACCGTTCCGTTGTAGGGAGAAGGGTCATCGCGAGGCGTCTGCCCCATGGGCCCCAGCTGGATCGTGTCGAAACCCAGGCTGCGTACAAAGGCGACGAATTGCCTGGCGCCACGACTGTACGGTGAGCCCCGCCCGATATCCTCGGCTGACAGTCCCGGAAAGCAGGGATCATGGATGGCCAGTGCCAAACGCCGCTTCCCAAGCAGCTGCAGCCCCTCCGCAATCGCGGGGTCGGGCAAGGGGTTGGAGGCGATGTTCTGGGTCATCGTCACGAGATAACAGACCTCTCCTGCCTCAGCGCGCTCAGGATGGCTTGAACCCGCGCCTCCCGTTCCCACTGCTCCAGATCCAGCCTCAACTTGTGGCGCCAGTTCGGACGCTCTTCCGTGGTTCCTGGAAGATTGATCTGTTCGCGCTGCCCCAGTACGTCTTCCATCTGAGCCATCATCACCACCGCGGGGGTACGGGCAAGGAAGCGGTGGATACTCACCGCGAGGTCCACCGTCATTTCCCCCTCGGGAACCGCCTGCACGCTCAGGCCCGCGGGCAGCAGCCCCTCCTTTTCCAGCGCGACGAGCAGACGGGCCCGGTCCTCCGCGCGCCCGATGATCTGGTCTTCGCGGTGTTTCGCGGTGGGGAAAAGATGCAGACGATCGCGCAACGCCAGATCCAGACCCTCCCAGTAGCCGGACAGCGTGGGCAGGTCATGCGTGCTGGTGGCGATCAGGGCCTGCGTGGCGAAATCCCCGGGCGTTCTGAAATGGCCGTCGTCCGCTTTCTCGAAGTAGAGCAGGCGGTAAGAGAGCACGCCCATCGGCCGCAGCGCCTCACGGACCTCTTCGGGCACCGTGCCCAGATCCTCGCCGACGACGAGGCAGCGGTTGCGGTGACTCTCCAGCGCGAGAATGCCCAACAGATCCTCGAACGGATACGCAACGTAGCCGCCTTCGCGCGGAGGCATCCCTGCCGGCACCCAGAAGAGCCGCATCAGACTCATGACATGATCGAGGCGCACAACCCCGGCGGTACTCATGTTCTCGCGCAGCGTCTTGATGAACGGCGCATAGGCGCAACGCCGCAGCATTTCGGGGTTCCAGGGCGGAAGCCCCCAGTCCTGACCCTCCAGATTGAAGTCATCCGGCGGGGAACCGATCCGACCCTCGAGTACATACAGTTCCTGATTCGCCCAGGCTTCCGCGCCGCCCACATCCACACTGACTGCAATGTCCTGGTACAGCCCCAATCCAAGACCCAGCTCTACGGCGCGATGGCCGGCCGTCTGGAGCTGGGCATGGGCCTGCCATTGCAGGTATTCGTAAAAGCCCGTTCGTTCGGCGTTTTCGGCCGCAAACGCCGCCACGGCCTCGGATTCCGGATGTCGATAGGGCTCCGGCCATGCAGGCCAGCCCCAGACCGACGGATCCGCCCGATGCAGCGATTCCTGAATCGTCTCGTACAGCGCATGCAGATGCAGCGCATCGCCGCGTAACCGTCGAAAACGGGCAAAGGCCTCGTCACGTTCATCGCCACGGTCCAGATGTTCCTTTCGAAAATGTTCGTACAGGGTCTCCAGCACCGTCATCTTCGCCCCGGCAATCCCGGGATAGTCGACCCGTTCCGACTTCCGGAGTTGATCCAAGCGCTGCTGGAAGGCGCGGTCTCTTACCTGATGCTGTGCCGCATCGCACTCGGCGAATTCGGGCAACGCCTCCACGTCCAGGTACAGCACATTCAGGAATTGCCGGCTGGAGGGACTGTAGGGACTCGCGTGGGAGGGGTTGTGCGGAAACAGGGCATGCAGTGGATTCAGGCCGACCAGGTCCGCGCCAGCCGCGGACGCGAATTCGACGACCCGGATCAGGTCCGTGAAGTCGCCAATGCCCCAGTTCCGGCTCGAGCGCAGGGCATACAGCGCGATATTGAGCCCCCACACACGCTGGCCGCCCGACACCGCCGGCGGCCGGTAACAATCCGCCGGAACCACGATCAGCGACACGGACGAAATCCCCGCGTCAGGCATCTCCAGGTCCTCGAGTTCGAGTCGGTGGCAGCCGCCCGGCCGGTCGTTCGGCAGCAGAAGCCTGCGGCGTTCCCGGACCTCGCCGTCCAGCATCCGCTGGCCCTCCTGCTTGAGATCCACAGGCCGGAACCGACCCTCCCGGCGACCACCGTCCTCTTCCGTGAGCGTCCAGCGGTGCCAGTGACCGACGCTTTGCGCACGCACCGTAATGTCCAGGCGGATGCAATCCTCGCCCTCCCGTGCCACGCGTACCGGCGGCAAGGGACGGCCCCAATTCTCGGCCTCGGCCCGTTCCAGGGCCTGCTGCATGTGTTCGTCGCTGTCGGTCGCCACGCCCATGACACCCAGCAGGGCGCGCTGGGTCTCTTCGGAGACCTGATGACGGTTGCCCCAGATATCGCGATACGCGGGCGCGATGTGGTAGCACTCACACAATCGATCGAGGAGTCCCGGGTGGCTCATGCGCGAACCGCGAAGAAAGACAACGGCCACGACCACGTGCCCCATTCGGTGCCGTGCAGCCACATGCTCACCCCCCAGCCTTCCCGCGTGTCTCCCCGAGAAGATTCAGGAGACCATCGATCGGAATACCGACCCAGTCCAGGCGGTGATCGAGTTCGTAGCGTAGCTCGTAAAGCGCCTTCTCCATGACGAAAAGATCTGTCAGCCGATCGGCCGCAGCGAGGTCCGCGGGTGATGATGGGCACCCGGTCGCCGTCTCCCGATAGCCATCCACAAAGGCGGCGGCAGCGGCCTTCTCCCACTCCCTCAGGTGCGGCAGCAGGCGTTCGCGATCGGCGGGCCGCTCAGCGGTGCAGTTCGCGAGCGCCACAGACCCGGCGTAGCTGAACGAACGGAGCATTCCCGCCACGTCGCGAAGCGGTGAATGCTTGATTCTGCGCTCTTCGATCGGCCGGGCTGGCTCGCCCTCGAAGTCGATGATCACGAAGTCGTTCTCGGTCAAAAGGACCTGGCCCAGGTGATAGTCCCCGTGGTGGCGGGTCTTGACCGCATGCACCGGAAGTTGCGTCAGTTCCTCTACGCGCTGGACGAGCGACTGCCTGGCCTCCAACAAACGCTCGGCCGCCGGGCACACCGCCTCGGACAGGCCTTCCCGCCGTTCGGCCAGCATGTCGAGTGTGACGAGTACGTCCTCGCGCACCCGGTCGCCCCAGGCGCCCAGGTCACCAGGACCCATGGGCTCGGGGGCGAACGAGGGATCGGCGGCGGGCTGGGCCAGCGCAACATGCAGTTCACCGGTGCGTCTACCCAGCGTCCACATCAGGTGCTCGTAGTCCCCATGCGGCTCGATGGGCAGGGCCTCTGGCCGGGTCAGGCGATCTTCGAAAGAACGGGCCAGATAGTCGATACTGTAGCTCCAGCCGTCACCCTGGTTCGGGACATAACCCTGGAGCAGGGCCAGGGTCGATGGGGGTTCGCCATCCGCCTGGTACTCCACCGATCCGACCAGTGGCGAGATGTTCGGAAAGGGCGAGACTTCGGTCAGGTAACGTCCCATTTCCAGTTCCGGACTCACGCCCGGCTGGACACGGCGGTAAAGCTTGAGAAACAGGCGGTCGCCGAGGATGACCGTGGTATTGGTTCCCTCGGCCCCGGGCCGCTGCAGGCCCTCGAGCGGGTGAGCGCCCACCAACCGGGAATACGCGACGGTGGGACGGAATCGCAGCATTCCCGAATCCAGCGGATGATCCACCGGTTGCGCGATCGACCGGACCATGGCCTGAACGAAGTCTTCCGCTGCCACCGCGTCGTGCAGCACACCAACCCGGGCCTTCTGACGCACGCGTGCCAGTGCGGCGGGCAAAACCACACGCACCGGCTCCTCGTCGATCTCGCCCCAGATCAGGGCCAGCGGCAGGAAATAGGTCTGCACGACTTCGCCCCCGAACAGGCACCGCACCCACAGCAACAGCCATTCCCCGTCCGGCGTCGCCCACTTGACCATGTGCGCAACCTCCACCGCGTCGAGCCCCTGGCCCTTGGCCGCAAACCAACGCTGGCCCTGGAGAAAGGCCGGCAGGACCTCGCGTTCCAGCCGGCTTCTCAGATGCATCGCGGCCTCCGTATTGCGCAGGCCTGGCTGTGACGGATCGGGGAAAAAGCTGCGCCAACCTCCGGACAGCACCAGCACGGGCAGCTCCATCGATGGCAGCGCTTCCTGGTGCCAGGCCGGCGCTTCGGCATGGCTGGCCAGTTCGAACCAGTAGAAGCCATGCCCCGGCAGCGTCAGCAGGTAGGGCAAGTCCCCGATCGGGGGAAACGCGGTGCGCCCCATCAATTCCATCGGTACCCGGCCCTTGAAACGCGCCAGATCGAGTTCGACGGGCTGCGCCGAGCGCGCAAGATTGGCGACGCACAGCACCGCTTCGTCACCATGCTCGCGCACATAGGCGAGGATCTTGCGGTTGCCCGGCTGCAGAAAGCGCAGGCTCCCGCGCCCGAAGGCGGGATGGACCTTGCGCACGGCAATCAGCCGTTTCATCCAGTTGAGCAGCGAGGACGCTTCTCGGCTCTGCGCCTCCACGTTGACGGCCTGGTAACCGTATATCGGATCCATGATCGGTGGCAGATACAGGAACTGGGGATCCGCCCGGGAAAAGCCGCCATTGCGGTCCGGACTCCACTGCATGGGCGTACGCACACCGTTGCGGTCGCCCAGGAAAAAATTGTCGCCCATGCCGATTTCGTCCCCGTAATAGATGATCGGCGAACCGGGCATCGACATCAGGAGGCTGTTCATCAGCTTGATCCTTTCGGGATCGTTGTCCATCAGCGGCGCGAGCCGGCGGCGGATGCCGACGTTGACGCGCATTCGGGGGTCGGCCGCGTAGCGTTCGTACATGTAGTCGCGCTCACGGTCGGTGACCATCTCCAGGGTCAATTCATCGTGGTTGCGCAGGAAGATCGCCCACTGGCAGGTGTCCGGAATCTCGGGTGTTTGGCCCATGATTTCGATAATGGGGTAACGGTCCTCCTGTGCCACAGCCATGTACATGCGCGGCATCAGGGGGAAGTGGTAGATCACATGGCATTCGTCGCCATCGCCGCAGTACTCCCGGGCATCTTCCGGCCACTGGTTGGCTTCTGCCAGGAACATGCGACCCCGATAGTGCTCGTCCACCTCGGCCCGCATGCGCTTCAGCACCGCGTGGGTCTCCGGCAGGTTTTCGTTGTTCGTCCCCTCGCGCACGCACAGGTACGGGATCGCATCGAGACGCAGCCCATCGACGCCCATGTCCAGCCAGAAACGCATGATCCGGATCACGGCCCTCACCACTTCCGGATTGTTGTGGTTCAGATCCGGCTGGTGGTGGAAAAACCGATGCCAGTAGTAGGCACCGGCCTCGTCGTCCCAGGTCCAGTTGGAAACTTCGCTGTCGGTGAAGATCACCCGTGTCTCGGGAAATTTCTCCCGGGTGTCGCTCCACACGTAGAAGGCGTGCTTGCGGCTGCCGGGCGGTGCCTTGCGCGCGGCTTGGAACCAGGGATGCTGGTCGGAGGTGTGGTTGATCACCAATTCGGTGATGACGCGCAGGCCGCGGCGGTGCGCCTCGCGCATGAAGGTCCGAAAATCCCGACGGGTGCCGTAATCGGGGTAAATGTTCCGGTAATCGGCAATGTCGTAACCGTCATCGCGCATCGGCGACGGATAAAACGGCAACAACCACAGCGTGTTGACGCCGAGGTCCTGGATGTAATCGAGCTTGCTGGTCAGGCCCGGAAAATCACCGATCCCATCATCGTTACTGTCCTGGAACGCCTTCACATGCATCTGATAGATGATGGCGTCCTTGTACCACAGCGGATCGTCCTGCAAGCCGTTTTCCTGCGCAGCCATACCGCCCCCTCGTTACAGGTAATAGTCGAAGTCGTGCTCGGACCGCAGCCGGCGTCGCAGGCGGAAGATGTGCGCCGGCCCGGCCTGCGGATCGAGTGCCACGTAGTTACGCGCGCCATGCCATAGATGCCGGGAGTTGCTCAGCAAGTCATGCACCTGGTACGGATGCCCGGGATCGAGACCGAATTCCTCGACCGGGAGCTGCACGTATCCCGACTGCACATGCACCGGATCGAGGTTGACCACCACCAGCACGACATTGCCACCGTCGTCCGTCGCTTTGCTGAAGCAGAGCATTTCGTCATTGTCCACCGCGTGGAAACGCAGGCCTTTGTCGAACTGCAGCGCGGGATTCTCGCGGCGGATGCGGTTCAGACGTGCGAGGTAGTCTTTGAGGCTGTCCGGCCGTCCGAGATCCCAGTGCCTGATCTGGTATTTCTCGGAATCGAGATATTCTTCGGTTCCGGGCCGCTGGGGTCTGTTTTCGACCAGTTCAAAGGCGGGGCCGTAAATGCCGTAACTCGCGCCCAGGGTCGCCGCCAGTGTCGCGCGGATCATGAACGCGGGCCGCCCTCCGAACTGCAGGTATTCGGGCAGGATATCCGGCGTCGCAGGCCAGAGATTGGGGCGCAGGTATTCCTTACCCTCGCCTCGGGTGAGTTCGGTGAAATACGCGGTCAATTCCTGTTTGGTGTTGCGCCACGGGAAGTAATTGTAGGACTGGCTGAAACCGCGCTTGGCGAGCCCGTGCAGCACGGCGGGACGCGCGAATGCCTCGGACAGAAAGATGGTCCCGGGAAAATCCCGCTTGATTTCAGCAATGACCCATTCCCAGAACGCGAAGCTCTTGGTGTGGGGATTGTCGACCCGGAAAATCTGCACGCCCTGCTCGATCCAGAACCGGAAGATGCCCTCGAGTTCGGTCCAAAGGCCCTGCCAGTCGGCGGTTTCGAAATCGAAGGGGTAGATGTCCTGGTATTTCTTCGGTGGATTCTCCGCGTATTGCACGCTGCCATCGGGCCGGTGGCGGAACCACGCCGGATGTTCCGCCACATAGGGGTGGTCGGGCGCACACTGAAAGGCAATGTCGAGGGCGAGCTCCAGACCATGGCCGCGGGCGCAGACGACAAGGCTGCGGAAGTCCTCCAGCGTTCCCAACGCCGGATGAACGCTGAGATGGCCGCCCTCGGCCGAACCGATTGCCCAGGGGCTCCCCGGGTCATCGACGCCCGCCATGAGCGCGTTGTTGGGTCCCTTGCGCCTGCTGCGCCCGATGGGGTGGATCGGCGGGAGATAGAGGACGTCAAAACCCATCCCGGCAATGTACGGAAGCCACTTTTCGCAATCCCTGAAGGTCCCATGGGTTCCGGGGATCATGCTACAGGAGCGGGGAAAGACCTCGTACCAGGCGCCAAAACGAGCCCGTTCCGGCTCCACCGTCACCACCAGCTCGCGCTGCTCGACGCTGGCCAGACTGCGGTCGGGATAGCGTTCCATCAGAGCACCGAGCTCGGTGCTCATGGCCACGGCAACGCGCGTCTGCAGATCTTCTTCCGAGCGCAGCGCTTCCGCCAGACGGGCCAGGGTTTGGGCATCATCGCCAACCGCACGGTCCGCCGCCCGAGCCACCAGTTCCGCGCCCATCAAGAGGGCCACGCGAATATCCTCCGGGTCGGTGCGTCGTTCCAGATCGTGGAGCCAGGAGAGGAAACCATCGACCCAGCCGGTCACGGTGTAGAGATAGCGGCCCAGATCCGGAACCGTGAACTCGGCGCGCCAGCGATCGTTGATCATCGGCACCATCGGCGTCTCGTGCCACAGCGCGCCATCCTCCCGTCGATGGCGCAGGAGACACCTTAGGCGATCATGGCCATCGGCGAAAGCACGGGCTTCGACCACCACCGATTCGCCCACCGTTCGCTTGATGGGAAAGCGTCCGCCATCCACCTGCGGGCTGACCGCTTCGATCATCACCCGCTGCCTGCCTTCCTCGGGAAAGATGCGTGTCATGCGCTCTCAGCCCCCCGGCTTCAGAAACAGCACCGCCAGCGGCGGCAGGTCGAGGACCAGCGAATGGTAGTGGCCGTGCGCACCCACCGGTGCACTCTCCACGCCGCCCCGGTTACCGCGTCCGCTACCGCCATAGGTCTGGGCATCACTGTTCAGCATCTCCCGCCACCACCCGCCTCGCGGGACCCCAATGCGGTAGTTGTCACGCGGGACCGGCGTCAGGTTGCAGATCACGAGAATCATGTCGTCCGGGTTTCTGGCTTTCCGCAGGAAGCTCAGGGTGCTCTCCTCGACGTCCTGGCGGTCGATCCATTCGAAGCCGGCCGCGACGAAGTCCTGCTCGAACAGCGCGGGCTGGTTCCGGTAGAAGTGATTCAGATCGCCAAGCCAATGCCGGAGGCCGCGATGCGCAGGCTGTTCCAGCAGCTCCCAGTCCAATCCGCGGTCGTGACTCCATTCGCGCCACTGGCCGAACTCGTCACCCATGAACGTCAGCTTCTTGCCCGGGTGTCCGTACATGTATCCGAACAGTGCCCGCAGGTTGGCGAACTTCTGCCAGTCGTCGCCTGGCATCTTGTTGATCAGGGAACCCTTGCCGTGCACCACCTCGTCGTGGGAGAGGGCGAGCATGAAATTCTCGTTGAAGGCGTAGGCCAGGCTGAAGGTCAGCCGGTCGTGATGATACTTGCGATACAGCGGGTCGTTCGCAAAATAGGCCAGCGTGTCGTGCATCCAGCCCATGTTCCATTTCATGCCGAAACCCAGACCGCCCAGGTATGTTGGTCTCGAGACCATGGGCCAAGCAGTGGATTCCTCGGCGATGGTCTGGGTGCCGGGCAGATCCCGGTAGATCGCCTCGTTCAGATCGCGCAGAAAGTCA
>Ga0207421_10003553_pt1 | contig 18489 bp, 14 predicted proteins | sample SodLakKL_010_SED_4_FD_187542 | JGI IMG/M metagenome (GOLD analysis project Ga0207421, IMG submission 187542) | Alkaline sediment microbial communities from Lake Tanatar, Kulunda Steppe, Russia - 8KL_010_SED (SPAdes) (version 2) | ecosystem: Environmental > Aquatic > Non-marine Saline and... | reverse complement strand
AGGGCTGAGCGGGAGCCGACGGTCCGCTCGCTCGTGGAGGCTGCGGCTTAGTTTACATAATGTAGATTATCGGCTTTGCTGAACGGAGCCGCAGGGCAGCGCTCGCCGATCGTGCGCGGCTAGCCGCCGACCTCGGCCTCGTCGACGGCGCTCACGCGGCCACCGCCCGCCGCCTTGGCGCGGTACATGGCTGCATCGATCGCGGCGAGGTCCAGGTCCGTCGCGGCGTCGGCGCCGACGCCGGCCGACACCGTCGCGGCCAGCGTCCGCGCCGCGTCGGGCAGGGCCTCGAGCGGGAACGCCGCGACGATCTCGCGGGCGCGCTGGGCCGCGTGCTCCTGACTCATGCCGGGCAGCAGCAGCAACCACTCGTCGCCGCCGTAGCGCACCAGCACGTCGGTGTCGCGCGTGCGCTGGCCCACCATCGCCGCGAACCGCTGCAGCACCTCGTCGCCGACCTCGTGCCCGAGCGTGTCGTTGAGGTGCTTGAACCCGTCGATGTCGAACAGGACCGCCGCCAGCGACGGCGTCCGCGGACCCGGCCGCTCCAGGAACCGGCCCAGGAAGCGTCGGTTGCGCGCGCCAGTCAGCGGGTCGGTGTAGGCCAGCTGGGATTCGACGTGGGACTGCACGGCGACGCGTGCGGTGCGCCACCACTGCTCCGTGAGCGTCTCGCGCAGCAGCCGCTCGCGCGGTGCGACCTCGGCGCGGGCGGCCTCGTCCGCCAGGTCGCGCAGCCGCCGCCAGGGCGCGGCGGGCATCCGCTCCCCCGTCAGCGACTCGATGCGGGCCGCATGGTCGGCGACCCAGGCCGGATCGGCCGACAGGTCGGGGCGAAACAGCCGGCCTCGCTCGAGGCTGGCCGCCGCCGTCACGTCCTCGAGATCCATACCCACCAGGCCGGCGCAGCCCAACGGCGAGGCCAGCAGCACCACCCACTCCCCGGCCAGCGGCTCGCTGGCCTCCAGAGGGATGCCGTGCACGCCAGCGGGCAGATCCATGGGCGCGCCGCGATCGGTGCCAAAGCCCACGAGCACCGTGGCCTGCTCGGCGAGGCGGGCGTAGCGACGGCGCTCGTGGGCGAAGTACTCGGGGCTCTCGAACAGCGCGAGGACCGCAGCGGGAGCCTCCAGCGCCATGACGCGCGCGGCCAGGGACTCGATCGAGCGGCTGATCCACAGCAGCGCCTGCTTGGTGGCCGCCTCGGCGACCGAGCGCCCGGTCGCGCCCTCGTGCTCGCCCCCGGCCTCGGCGGCGCCGGTCTCGGGGATGCCATCGGTGTCCTGCATGGCGCGCAGCTCCGCCGCGCCGGCGGTGGCGAAGCCACCGAAGTGCACTGCCATGTCCCCCTCCCCTCGCGGCCAGGTGCCCGGCGCCCCGCGGGTGTCACGCTGCTCACGTTACTCGTGACGCAGCGTAGCCAGAGCGCGTCGGCTCGACTCGGTCCTCGGTCCCTGTCGGCACGGGACGGCGGCCCTTGCGTGGTGCAGGGTCGCCTCGGCGACCGCACCTGGCCCACGCCGCCTATCCTTGGACGGAGACGGTGTGGAGGTGGCGATGGACATGGACGGGCGCTACGGGCTCGGGCAGATCTTCCAGCGGTCCCAGGAGCTCTACCTCGACCACCAGCAGCCCGGCCAGGATCCTGGCCGCATGGGGGTCGTCCTGATCCCGCTGTTCACGTTCATCGGCGTGGGCGCAGCGCTCGGCGTGGTCGCGCTGCCCCTGTGGGTGGCGGGTGGCAGCGGCATGGTGCTGGTGGTCTACGCGGTGGTGTGGGCGCTGGCCGTGGCGACCGCGCTGGTCTACGCGGTGCGACGCCGCGAGCGGCTGCGCGTCGAGCAGGCACGGCTCGAGGAGGACCGCCGACGCCGCGACGCCGAGCGCGCGGCGCGCCGCAGCGCCGAGCCGCGCGGGGCGCGCATGAGCCGTGCGCGCCGCATCCACGATCCCGACGCGGACGCGCAGCCGCCACCCGCCGCCGGCCGCTGACGACCGTCTAGGGATCCCGCCGGCCCACGACCGGCGCGCCATCGGCGTACACCGTGTGCACCAGGTTGGTGCCGAACCGGTGGGTGACCTGCTGGTGCGAGGCCACGTCCCACACGACGACATCGGCTGCCTTGCCGGGCTCCAGGCTCCCCCGCGTGTCAGCGACCCCCAGCGCGTGCGCGCCGTTGATGGTGGCCATGTGCCACGCGGCTGGCGCCGACAGGCGCAGCAGCCGCACCGCGAGCTCCAGCACCGCCTGCATCGACGGCGTCGGCGAGGTGCCCGGGTTGAAGTCGGTCGACAGCGCCACGGTGGCGCCCGAGTCGATCAGCCGCTCGGCCTGGGCTGGCAGGTGTGGCTTGGCGACCGTCCCCGACCGGTCGGGGGTGAGCTCGCCGAGGTGGTGGGCGACCCCGGGCAGCAGCACCGCGACCGAGCCGGCCTGCGCCAGCGCGGCGATGGCGTCCTCGTCGGCGAAGTCGACGTGGTCGATCGAGGTGGCGCCGTAGCGTGCGGCCAGGCTGGTCGCGCCGACGTCGGCGGTCTGGTCGGCGTGGACCTTGCGGGCCAGGCCGGCCTGCTGGGCGGCGGCCAGCACGCGCTCGCACTCGGCGGGGGTGAACCCGAGGGGGTCGCAGAACACGTCGACGAACGCCGCCTGACCGACGACCTCGGGCACCGCTGCCACCACCGCGTCGAGGAACCCCTCCCGGTCCTCGGCGTGCGACGGCGGCAGCGCGTGCGCACCGAGGAAGGTCGGCACGACCGTCACCGGGTGGTCGAGCGCTGAGGACAGCGCCAGCAGCCGCAGCTCCTCGGCGATGCCGTCGCCGTAGCCGGTCTTGGCCTCGGTGGTGGTGGTGCCGTGGGCGAGCATCACGTCGAGGTCGCCCCGGGCGCGCGCGAGCAGGTCGGCGTCCGAGGTCGCGGCGGTGTGGGCCATGGTCGCGGCGATGCCAGCGGGCTGGTCGGCACTCGGCGGCAGGCCGCGGATCCTGCGGTCGTACTCGGCATGGCGCGAGCCGCCGTGGAGCAGATGCACGTGGCTGTCGACGAACCCGGGGGTGACCAGCCGGCCCTCGACGTCGACGGTCTCGGCGGGCGCGCAGTCGGCGAGCAGCGTGGTCGTGTCGCCCACGGCGGCGATGCGTCCTCCGCGCAGCGCCACCGCGCCGTCGCTGATGAGCTCGGGGTCCTCCAGCCCCGCGGCGCGCACCCCGTGCGAGCCACCGCGCGCGGTGAGCAGCTCGCCGGCGTGGATCAGCAGCGTGTCGACCGGCGTGCTCATGGGCGCACCCCTCCCCTGCCCCTCACCGGGTGGCCTCCTCGACCTCGGCGAGCGCTGCGGCCAGCGCGCCCGGCACGTCGATGGTGAGGTGGCGTCCCTCGGCGACGATGGCGCGGCCGCCGACGATCACGTCGGTGATGTCGCTGGCGGTGGCGGCGAACACCGCGTGGGCCACGGCGGTGGCGGCGGTGGCCCCGGCGGTGCGCGGGCTGGCCAGGTCGATCGCGGTGAGGTCGGCCAGCGAGCCGGGCTGCAGCGCCACGTCCCAGCCCAGGCGGGTCTGGCCCTGCGTGGTGGCCGCCGCCAGCAGGGCGTGCGGCGTGTGGTGGCCGCGTGCGAGCGTCGCCAGGCGCTGGTCGAGCTCGATGGCGCGGGCCTCCTCCAGCAGGTCGACCACCGCGTGGCTGTCGCTGCCCACGCACAGCGGCGACCCTGCGGCCGCCAGCTCGCTGGCGGGGCCGATCCCGTCGGCCAGCTCGCGCTCGGTGGTGGGGCACAGGCAGACGGCTGTGGTGGTCCCGCCGAGGAGCGTGAGGTCGTGGTCGGTCAGGTGCGTGGCGTGGACCGCGGTGGTGCGCGGCCCGAGGACGCCGGCGTCGGCGAGCACCTCGGTGGGCGTGCGCCCGGTGGTCTCGTGGCAGGCGGCGTTCTCGGCGGGCTGCTCGGAGACATGGACGTGCAGCGGGGCGCCACGCTCGCCGGCCCACGCGGCGACGGCCTCCTGGGCCTGCGGCGGGACCGCGCGGACGCTGTGGATCGCCGCGCCGCGCCGCAGGCCGGGACGCTCGCGCAGGTCATCGGCCCGGGCGGCCCAGGCCTCGACGTCAGCGTCGCCGAACCGTCGCTGTGCGCCCTCCAGCCCGGGCTGTGCGAACCCGCCGCGCAGATAGCAGCCATCCAGCAGCGTCAGACGCACACCGGCCTCGGCGGCGGCCGCGACCAGGGCCTCACCCATCGCGTTGGGATCGGCGTAGCGCGTGCCGTCGGGGCGGTGGTGCAGGTAGTGGAACTCGGCGACCGCGGTGATGCCGGCCTGGGCCATCTCGGCGTACACCGCGCGCGCCAGCCGGTGGTAGCGCTCCGGGTCGAGCGCGCCGGCGACGGCGAACATCGCCTCGCGCCACTCCCAGAAGTCACCGGCCCCCTGCTGGGTGCGGGCCCGCAGAGCGCGGTGGAACGCGTGGGAGTGGGCGTTGGCCAGCCCGGGCACCACCAGCCCGCGCAGGCGGGTGGCCTCGGGTGCGGGTGCGGATCGCGGCGTCACCGCCACGATCCGCTCACCGTGGCAGTCGATGCTGACGTCGTGCTGCACGACGTCGTCGACGAGGGCGAGCTCGGCGTGGAAGCGGCTCATGTCGCAAGCTCTCCCAGCGCGGCGGCCAGCGCGCGCTGGCCGGTGACGCAGTCGGCGACCTCGGCGTGCTCGGCGGGGCTGTGGCTGACCCCGGTGGGGTTGCGCACGTAGAGCATCCCGGCGGGCACCTGCGGGGCGAGGATCGCGGCGTCGTGGCCGGCGGCGGTGGCCAGCTCGGGCGCCTTCCTGCCGGTGACCGCGGCGGTGGCGCGCGCCAGGGTGCGGTGCAGCTCCGCGTCGAAGGCCACCCCCTGCGACCACGCCTCGGCGGTGACCTCGACGCTGGTCGCCGTGTGCTGCGCGGCCGCCTCGGCGCGGTCACCGACGGCCTCGACCGTGGACCGGACGGTGTCGGCGTCGGCGCCGCGCGCGTCGAGCCAGGCCGTGACCCGACCGGGCACGGCGTTGGGGCCGTTCGGGTGGACGCGCACGCGCCCGACGGTGGCCAGCGCGTCGCGCGCCACCGCCTCCTCGCGCGCGGCGGCGATCAGCTCGGCGAGCACATGCATCGGGTCGCGCCGATCGGCCATGCGGGTGGTGCCGGCGTGGTTGGTCTCGCCGTGCGCGGTCAGCCGCCAGCGCCCGTGGGGCCACACCCCGGTGCCCACGCCCACCGGCGCGTCGGCGAACACCAGCCCGCGGCCCTGCTCGACGTGCAGCTCGAGGTAGGCCGCGAGCCGGGCGAGCCGGTCGGGGTCGGGGCCGAGCCGGTCGGGGTCGAGGCCGGCGTCGGCGATCGCGTCAGCAAGGGCCACCCCGTCGGCGTCGGTGCGCTCGGCCACCTCGACGGGGTCGAGCATCCCGGCGGCGAGCTTGCTGCCCAGGCACGGCGTGCCGTAGCGCGCGCCCTCCTCGTCGGCCCAGGCGACCACGGCCACCGGGCGCCGCGGGCGCGCGCCCTCGGCCTGGAGAGACGCGAGCGCACCGAACGCGGTGACCACGCCGAGCGCCCCATCGAAGGCGCCGCCGTCGCGCACGGTGTCGAGGTGGCTGCCGGTCGCCACCGCCGAGCGCTCGGGCACGGCGTCCGGGCCGGAGACGCCGTCGGGCAGCCACCAGGCCCACCGGTTGCCGTTGGCGTCGCGCTCGACGTGCAGGCCGAGCGCGGCGGCCTGCTCGGCGAACCAGGCGCCGGCCTGCGCGTCGGCGGCGGTCCACGCCAGCCGGTTGCACCCGCCGGTGGCCGGGTCGCGGCCGATCGCGGCGAGCGCGTCGAACCGCGCCCGGAACGCCGCGGTGTCGTCGTGGTGGCTCATGGGTCCTCCATCGGCAGCGACAGGCCGCGCTCGCGGGCGACGGCCAGCGCCCGGCCGTAGCCCGCGTCGGCGTGGCGCATCACCCCGCTGCCCGGGTCGTTGGTCAGCACCCGCGACAGCTTCTGCGCGGCGAGGTCGGTCCCGTCGGCGACCACGACCATGCCGGCGTGCAGCGACCGCCCGATGCCGACCCCGCCGCCGTGGTGCACGCTGACCCACGAGGCGCCGCTGGCGGTGGTCAGCAGCGCGTTGAGGATCGGCCAGTCGCCGATCGCGTCGCTGCCATCCGCCATCGCCTCGGTCTCGCGGTAGGGGCTGGCGACCGAGCCGCTGTCCAGGTGGTCGCGGCCGATCACGATCGGCGCGGACACCGCCCCCGAAGCCACCAGCTCGTTGAAGCGGCGCCCCAGGCGGTCGCGCTCGCGGTAGCCGAGCCAGCAGATCCGCGCCGGCAGCCCCTGGAACGAGACCTTCTCGCGGGCCTGCGCGAGCCAGCGGACCAGGCGCTCGTCGTCGGCGAACTCGGCGAGGGCGGCCTCGTCGGTGGCGGCGAGGTCGGCCGGGTCGCCCGAGAGCACCGCCCAGCGGAACGGTCCGCGCCCCTCACAGAACTGCGGGCGGATATAGGCCGGCACGAAGCCCGGGTAGTCGAAGGCGCGCGGCTCGCCGCCGAGCTGGGCCTCGGCGCGCAGCCCGTTGCCGTAGTCGAACACCTCCGCGCCGGCGTCGAGGAACGCGAGCATCCCGCGCACGTGGGCGACGATGCTCTCGCGGGCACGCTGCCGGAAGTCCTGCGGATCCTCGGCGCGCAGGTCGAGCGCGGCCTTGAGCTCGAGGCCGGCGGGGATGTAGGTGAGCAGGTCGTGGGCCGAGGTCTGGTCGGTGACCACGTCGGCGGGGAAGCCGAGGTCGGCCAGGCGCGGCACGACCTCGGCGGCGTTGCCGCACACCCCGATCGAGACGGCCTCGCCGGCGTCCCTCGCCTCCTGGGCGCGGCGCACCGCAGTGTCCAGGTCGGGCGCGATCTCGTCGAGGTAGCCGTGGGCCTGGCGCCGCTCGATGCGCGCCGGGTCGATCTCGACGCACAGCGCCACGCCAGCGTTCATGGTGATCGCCAGCGGCTGGGCACCGCCCATGCCGCCGAGCCCGGCGGTCAGCGTGATCGTGCCGCGCAGCGACCCGTCGAAGCGCTGGGCGGCGACCTCGGCGAACGTCTCGTAGGTGCCCTGCAGGATCCCCTGGGTGCCGATGTAGATCCAACTGCCGGCGGTCATCTGCCCGTACATCGTCAGGCCCGCCTGCTCGTGGCGGGTGAACTCCGCCGGCGTGGCCCAGTCGGGCACCAGCAGCGAGTTGGCGATCAGCACCCGTGGGGCCCATGCGTGGGTGCGGAACACCCCGACGGGCTTGCCGGACTGCACCAGCAGCGTCTCCTCGTCGCCGAGATCACCCAGCGCGGCCACGATCGCGTCGAAGGCCTCCCACGAGCGCGCCGCCCGCCCCGACCCGCCGTAGACGATCAGGTCCTCGGGCTGCTCGGCGACCTCGGGGTCGAGGTTGTTGCACAGCATCCGCAGGGCGGCCTCCTGGGACCAGCCCCGACACGAGCGCTGCGTCCCTCGTGGGGCGGTGATCACGCGGCTGGATGACATGCTCGCTCCTGGCTCGGCCACGTCAGCGGACACCACGGCGGATGACACCACGGCAGGGCCGCTGCCCGCCACCCCGCCGTGCCGCGCTGCCCCGACCCGATCCGGGCGGCCCCGCCGTCCCGGGCACGCCGGGCGATCCAGGGCACTCCGGGCGCTTCAGGGCACGCCGGGCGCTTCAGCGCAGCGCTGCGCCGAGCGCGGCCTCGGCGCTCGCGACCAGCACGCCCTCGGTGACCAGCGCCGCGGCCCGCTCGAGGTCGGGGGCGAGCTCCCGGTCGCCGGTCATGGGCGCGATGTGGCGCCGCAGCGTCGCGTGCGCCGCACCGGTGCCGGCAGCAGGCCGCAGCGGCGCGCGCAGGTCCAGCGCGCGCGCGGCGCACAGCGCCTCGGCCCCGACCACGCGGGTGACGTGGGCGACGAGCTCGCGCACCCGCAGGCCGCCGTGCCAGGCCATGGAGACGTGGTCCTCCTGGGTGCCGCTGGTGGGGATCGAGTCGAGCACTGCCGGCTGGGCGAGCTGCTTGCTCTCGGCCACCAGGGCCGCCTGGGTGTACTGCGCGAGCATCAGCCCCGACTGCAGGCCGGGGCGCTGGGCGAGGAAGGCCGACAGCCCGCGGGTGCTCTCGGGGCTCATCAACCACAGGGTGCGCCGCTCGCTGATGCTCGCGAGGCTCGCCAGCCCGACCCCGAGGGCGCCGACGGCCAGCCCGAGGGGCTCGCCGTGGAAGTTGCCGGTGCTCTCGACGCGATCGTCGTCGAGCAGCACGGGGTTGTCGGTGACCGCCCCGAGCTCGGCGTCCAGCACCTCCCCGCACCAGTCGTGGGCGCGTCGCGCGGTGCCGTGCACCTGCGGGGCGCAGCGGATCGAGTAGGGATCCTGCACCGCGTGGTCGCTGTCGCGATGGCTGGCGACCACCTCGCTGCCGGCCAGCAGCGCGGCGAGGTTGGCGGCCGACTCGGACTGTCCGGGCTGGCCGCGCAGGGCGTGCAGGTCCGCAGCGAACGGGCGGTCGCTGCCGAAGCCCGCCTCGGTGGTCAGCGCCGCTGCCACGTCGGCTCCGGGCAGCAGGCGCGCCGCGTCGTGCCAGGCCAGCAGCGCCACGGCGAGCATGCCCTCGGTGCCGTTGACCAGCGCCAGCCCCTCCTTGGGTGCGGGCGCGAGCGGCGCGAGCCCGGCGTCGGCGAGTGCCTCGTCGGCGGGCCGGGCGCCCCCGCCATCGTCGATCGCGCCCTCGCCGGTGAGCGCCAGCCCGATGTGGGCGAGCTGGGCGAGGTCGCCGCTGGCGCCCACCGACCCGCGGCTGGGCACCACCGGGGTGAGCCCGGCCTGCAGGCACCCCACCAGCGCATCGACGACCTCGGGGCGCACGCCCGAGTGCCCGGCGCACAGGGTGCGCGCGCGCAGCAGCATCATGGCGCGCACGACCTCGTCGGGCAGCGGGTCGCCGACGCCGGCGGCGTGGCTGCGCAGCAGGTTGCGCTGGAGCTCGCCGAGCTCGTCGGCGGCCACGCGCTCGGCGGCAAGGGCCCCGAGGCCGGTGGTGATCCCGTAGACGGCCTCGCCGCGCTCCACCGCGTCGTCGATGACCGCTCGGCGCTGCGCGAGGTGGTTGCGGGTCGCCTCGGGCACGGCGACCGGGGCGTGGTCGCGGGCCACGGCCACGACCTGCGCCGCCGTCAGGGGCTGGCCGGTCAGGCGCACGGGGCCAGGCGGTGGGCTCGCCTCCGCGGTCGCGTCCCCGGTCACGGCTGCTCCGGGCTGACGCGGGTGACCAGGCCCTCGGGGCGGCGGCCGGCGACGGCGTCGAGGACCTGCTGGCAGGTGCGGCGCTTGAGGTCGGCCAGCGACCGCTGGCTGAAGTACGAGGAGTGGGGGGTGACGATCACGTCCTCACGGCCCAGCAGCGGGTGGTCGGGCGGTGGCGGCTCGGTGGCCAGCACGTCCAGGCCCGCACCGGCCAGCCGGCCCTCATCGAGGGCGGCGACCAGGGCGTCCTCGTCGATGACCTTGCCGCGGCTGGTGTTGACCAGCACCGCCCCGGGTCGCAGCCGCGCGAGCCGCGGGGCGTCGAGCAGCCCGCGCGTGGCAGGGGTGAGCGGCAGGTGCACCGACAGCACCTCGGCGCGCGCCAGCACCGCGTCGAGGTCGGCCGGCTCGACGCCGTGGGCGGCCATCGTCTCGGCGTCGACACCCGGGTCGGTGGCCACCACGTGGCAGCCCAGGCCACGCACCCGCGCGGCGACCGCGCGCGCGATGCGCCCGAAGCCGACCAGCCCGACGGTCGCGCCCGACACCAGGCCCACCGGGTGGTCGGTGACCGCCGCCCAGGGTCCGCGGCGCGCCCGCTCCTGGTAGCCGCCCAGCCAGCGAGTCGCGGCGAGCATGAGCAGCAGCGCGTGCTCGGCGACCTCGTCGACGCAGTAGTCGGGCAGGGCGGTGACGGGGATGCCGGCCCGCTCGGCGGCGTCGACGTCCACCGCGTCGTGGCCCGCACCGGTGACGGCGATGAGCCGGGCGCGCTCGAGCAGTGCGATCCGCTCCGCACCCATCGGCGCGGTCACCTGGTTGAGGACGGCCACGGCCTGCGGCGCCACCGTCGGGGCGTCGGCGGCCACCTCGGCCTCCCGGCTGACGTGCAGCGACAGGCCGTGCGCCGCCAGCGTCTCGCGCTCGTAGGCGAAGTCGTCCCACTCGTCGTCGAGGAACCACACGAGGCTCATGGCTGGGGGGCTCCCGTCGAGGTGGGGCAGTGCGGCAGCACCGCGTCGAGGGCCTCGAGCAGCAGCGCCTGCTGCTCGGGGGTGCCCACGGTGATGCGGGCGTGCTGGGGCCGTCCCCAGGCTCCACCCGGGCGGATGGCCACGCCGTGGTCCAGCAGACGGCTCGCGGCGGTGGCGGCGTCCACGCCGAGGTCGGCCCACACGAAGTTGCCCTGGGAGGGGGCCACGCGCACCCCGCGCGCCTCGAGGGCGGCGATCAGCGCGGGGCGCTGCCGCGCGACGAGCTCACGGGCGGCCTCCAGGTGCTCGGTGTCGCCCAGCGCGGCCACCGCGGCCGCCTCGGCGAGGTGGTTGAGCGCGAACGGCTCGCGCACCTTGGCAAGCTCGGCCACCAGCGTCGGGTGGGCCACCAGGTAGCCGGCGCGCACGCCGGCGAGCCCGTGCGCCTTGGAGAAGGTCCGCACGGCGATGACGGGCGCGCCCTCGGCGGCCAGGGCGATCCCATCGGCCAGCGCGGGGTCGTCGCGGAACTCGGCGTAGGCCTCGTCGAGCACCAGCGCCGCCCCGGCGGGCAAGGCGTCCAGCAGCCGCTGCGCGTCGGCGCGCGACAGCGCGGCCCCGGTCGGGTTGTTCGGCGAGGCGAGCCACACCACGCGCGTGCGCGGCGTCACCGCGGCGCGCACCGCCTCGACGTCGAGGCCCTCGTCGCCGATCTCGACGGTGCGCAGCGTCGCGCCGGCCAGCAGCGACGCGGTGCGGTAGGCCGCGAAGGAGGGCACCGGCACGACGGCCTCGCCCTCGGGGTGCAGCATGCCGAGCCCGACGACGGTCAGCGCGTTGTCGGCGCCGTTGGCGGTCAGCACCAGGCGCGGGTCGATGGCGTGGGCGCGGGCCACGGCCTCGGTGAGCGCACGCGCCGCGCCGTCGGGGTAGCGGCCGACCTGGTCGGCGGCGTCACGCAGCGCGGCGACCGCAGCAGGCGCGGGGCCCAGCGGGTGCTCGTTGCTGGCCAGCGGGGCGGTGCGCCCGTCGGCGCTGCGCTCGGCCAGCGTGCCGGCGGCCGCACCGGGCACGTAGGTGGCCAGCTGGGCCAGCCCCGGACGGGCCTGCGCCGGTGAGGCGGTGGTCGCCACCGCTGACGGGTCGGGTCGTGCCCGCCCGGTCGAGCCGTTGCGAGCCGGGTCCTCGGCGGGAGTGGGCATGGGCGGCTCCTGACGCGGCGGGGGTGAGGGTGCCTCGAGCGGTCAGCCCTCGACGGGCTGGCTGCTCGGCGTGCGATCGGGGGCCTTGGTGGCCAGCGACACGACGATGAAGGTGAGCAGGGAGGCGAGCCCGCCGACGACGATGACGGGCCAGTCGCCGTAGTCGGCGAGCCCGGTCTCGCCCAGCAGACCCATCAGCGAACCGGCGGCGATCGCCGAGACGGCGCCCGGTGCGGTGGCACGGGGCCACAGCAGGCCGCCGACCACCGGGACGAAGACGCCGCCAGCGTACATCGTGTAGGCGAACACCAGCGTGTCGACGATGCCGGGCATCACCTGGTACAGCCCGAGAGCGCCGAGCCCGAGGACCGCCACCGACACGCGGGCGATGATCAGGGTCTCGCGGGCGTCCTCGCCGTGATCGCGGCCCAGGATCTTGCGGGCGAAGTCGTTGGTGACGTGCGAGGAGCCGGCCACCAGCAGCGAGTCCGCGGTCGACATCACCGCCGCCAGGATCGCGCCCACCAGGATCGCGCCGGCCCACACGGGCATGACCTCGGTGACGAGCTCGGGGATCGCCGCGGCGCTGTCCTCCAGGTCGGGGAACATCACGCGGGAGGCCATGCCCGCCAGCGCCGGGAAGATGCCGAACACCAGCAGGATCAGCCCGGCGATGAGGGCGCTGGCGCGGGCGATGGTCGCACTGCGGGCAGCGAACAGGCGCTGGTAGAAGTCCTGGCCGATCAGGTCGTACATGACGACCGGCACGATGATGCCCGCCACGACGAAGGTCCCCATGCCCACCGGCGAGAAGAAGCTGTCGGCGGTGAGGTCGTCGGCGGCGGCGACCTCGGCCTGCAGCCCCGACAGACCCCCGATCTCCGCCAGGGCGAGCCCGGCGGCGATCGGCAGGCCGATGAAGATGACCAGGATCTGCAGCGCGTCGGTGAGCGTCACGCCCCAGATCCCCGCGAAGAAGGTGTAGGCCACGAACAGCACGACCGCGACCACGGCCCCGGTCTGGGGCGCCAGGCCGATGATCCCCAGCGCGCCGCTGGTGGCACCGACCTGGGCGGCGAGGATGCCGGTGACAGCCACCAGCGACAGCGCCGCGCCGAGGCCGCGCACCAGCTGACTGTCGTAGCGCTGGGCCAGGTAGTCAGCGATGGTGTACAGGGCCAGCGCACGCAGGCGTCGCGCCGCCACCAGGCCGAGGGCGATCAGACCGGCACCGGTGCCCAGCGCGAAGGCGATGCCGCTCAAGCCGTGGGTCCAGCTGTCCTCGCCCACGCCGAGGACGAACCCGCCGCCGAAGTGGGTGGCCGCGAGCCCCGCCACGACCAGCGGTGCGCCGAGCTTGCGCCCGGCCAGCAGGAAGTCCGAGGTGCTGCGCACCAGGCGCGAGGCCGCGAACCCGACCGCGACCACGGCGGCGAGGTACAGCACGATGATGGTCAGGGGCAGGGGGTCCATGGTCCGATGACCTCCACCTGGTCGCGTTCCCGTCCCGCTGCGACGAACCCGGTGTTGGTCGCAACGCCGCGGCCCAGCACCCCGCTGCGGTAGCCCCGCTGACCCCACTGCCCGCGCGGGCAGCACGATCCGACCTGGGTCGCGGTGCTCCCACCTGTGGGTGAGGACGGCCGTACGGTGCCACGCACTGCCCTGCCCTGCCACCCGCGCCGCTGGCGCGGGCGGTGACGGCTCACCGTCGCTGGCCCCACAGCAGGCCGCGGGCGAGCAGCGAGGCCGGCCTGCCGAGCATGGTGCCCAGCAGCTTGGCGCGCACCGGCGTCGGCGCCACGGTGAACAGCCGCAGCATCGCCGCGGTCAGCCGCACCGGTGGCAGGGTGCTGTCGAGGTAGCCCTGCCACGTGTGATCGGGCAGGGCGAAGAAGGCATCGAAGAACGCGCGCGTCTCGTGGGCGTCGAGGCGCTGCAGCGCGGTCAGCCCGAACGCCTCCAGCGCCCTGCGGCGCAACGCGGTGCGCGACCACACCGCGGCCCAGCCGGCGTGGGCGGCGGTGACCGGGTCGGTGCGCGGGTCTCCCAGCGCCCCGGCGAGCGCGGAGGCCAGGCGCGGCGCGCGACGCAGCGCGTGACCGAGCTGGTAGCCGGTCGCCGGGTGGACCAGGGAGGCGGCACCCCCGAAGCCGATGACGCGCTGGCGCGTGTCGGGCACCGGCAGGCCCATGGGGATGAGCACGCGCTCGACAGCGGGCGGCTCCACCGCCTCCGTGCCGAGGTGGGCCAGCCGGCGTCGCAGCCGGTCCTCCAGGGTGGCCTGGTCCAGCGCGGGTCGACGCGCGAGCGAGGTCTCCTCCACCAGCCACGTGCCGTCACCGAAGTCCAGGGCGTAGCAGAACGTGGCGTCGGCGGCGCGCTCGTGCGGCTCGAGGTGATCGGCCGAGAAGTCCATGATCATGGCGCTGCCCGGCGTGTAGGGGGGCCTCGACCAGGCCGCGCGGAGGCCGTAGGCGGCCTGCGCCGGTGCGTCCGGGGCAGGCTGGCGCTGCACCAGCACCGGGTGGTGGCCCGTGGCATCGACCACCACGCGCGCTGCGGCCTCGCGCCCGTCGTCGAGGGCGAGCACCGTGCCGTCGTGCCGATGGTCGGCGGCGCTCACCAGCCCCTCGTGCAGCGTGGCGCCCGCGTCAGCGGCACGCTTGCGCAGACGGCCGCGCAGCACATCACCGTCGATGCGCGCGTAGCCGCGCCGCAGCACGCGCGTGCGCCCTGCGGGGCGCACCAGCGTCTGCGGCCACCACGCCTCGAGGTCACCGGGCTCGAGGTGGGCGTGGGCCTCGTCGGCCCAGACGCCGTAGGTGCCGACCCAGCGATCCTCATCAGGGGTGAGCACCGCGGTGCGCAGTCCGGTCTCGGCGATCTCGGCCGCAGCGACGGCCCCCGCAGGGCCGCCGCCGACGATCGCTACGTCATGATCTGGTCTCGCCTCGCGCACGCGCCGCTCTCCGCCTCGCCGCCATCGGGATCCTGCGTCGCCGAGTAGTGGATGCCCCGTCGCGCTTCCCGTGACACGTGCCGCGGCTGCGGGCGCACCGACGCTAGGGTGCCGGGGCCGTGTTCAGCACCGACGCCCTCCTCGACTTCGCCGAGCAGCTCGCCGCGCCTCAGGACCTGCTGCTGCGCGCGCTCGCCTCGGTCCTGCTGATCCTCGCGCTGGTGCTGCTGCGCTGGATCGCGGTGCGCGTCACCGACCGGCGCGTGCAGGACCAGGCGCTGCGCTACCGCCTCGCCAAGATCTCGACCTATGTGGCGCTCGTCGTGGGCGTGCTCGGCCTCGGCCGGGTGTGGATCACCGGGATCGACACGCTCATCACGATCCTGGGGCTGGTGGCCGCCGGGCTGGTGGTCGCCAACACCGACGTGATCCGCAACCTCGCCGGCGGGCTCTACATCGCCGTGCGACACCCGCTGCGGGTCGGCGACCGCGTGGAGATCGACGGCAGGGCTGGGGATGTCGTCGGCGTGGGCAGCCTCGGGTTCAACCTGCTGGAGATCCAGGGCTGGGTCGACGCCGACCAGTCCACCGGGCGCGTGCTGCACGTGCCCAACGGGCTGCTGCTCACCCACCCCCTGGCGAACTTCGGCGCCGGCTTCAGCTGGATCTGGCACGAGGTCGTGGTGCCACTCACCTTCGACAGCGACGTGGCCCGAGCCCGGCGCATCCTCGCCGACACCCTGGAGCGTCACGCCCCGTCCCTCGAGGCCGACGACCCGGGCCGCGAGCGCGACCTGCTCATCAGCTACACGCGCCTCGCCCCGGCGACCTACGTCAGCGCCGACGAGCGCGGCGTGCGCCTCGCCGGCCGGCTGCGGGTCGACAGCCGCGAGCGCCGCCGCGTCGACAGCGCGATCTGGGCGGACCTGCTGGAGCGACTGGCGAGCGAGCCCGCCATCACCCTGACCTACGCGGCGGTGCGCACCGAGCTCGCCGGCGGCGTGCACCTCGACGGGAACGGGACCGCAGGAGCGGCCACGCCCGGGCAGGAGGGGGCGCGAGGCCCCGGCGGCCAGCGCTCGGAGGGCGGCGGGGGCGGCGTCGGCTAGCCTGCGGGCACGCCGGGCCCTCACCGACCCGCCCGGACGCCCCACCTCATGAGCGACGACCCCCGCGAGCTGCCCGCCGTGCGTGCCGCACTGGACGCGCTCGCCGAGCGCGATGCCGTGCGACGGCTGCACGAGCGCGACACCAGCGTCTTCTCCGACGACCCCACCGTGCAAGACGCCGCCGGCGACCGCCTGGGCTGGCTGGACTGCGTGCCACCGCCCCCCGAGTGGGTGCCGCGCCTGCGCGCACACGCCGCCGAGGTCGTCGACGCAGGCTTCGACGAGGTGATCCTGCTGGGCATGGGCGGGTCGAGCCTGGCGCCCGAGGTGCTGGCTCGCGTGCTGGGCCCGGGCGCACGGGGCCTGCCGCTGACGGTGTGCGACTCGACCCACCCCGAGGTGGCCGCGACGCTGGATCGTGACCTGTCGGGCGCGCTGGTCATCGTGGCCAGCAAGTCCGGGGGCACCGCGGAGACCGCGGCCCTCGGGGCCCTGGCCGCCGAGCGGGTCCCCGACCCCTCCCATCTCGTGGCGATCACCGACGCCGGGACGACGCTGGCGGCCCGCGCGCGCGACGAGGGCTGGCGCGAGGTCTTCCTCAACCCCGCCGACATCGGCGGCCGCTTCGCCGCCCTGTCGCTGGTCGGGATGGTCCCCGCCGCCCTGCTCGGGGCCTCGCTGGAGGAGCTGTGGGGCTCGGCGGGCCGCCTGGCCGAAGCCTGCGCCCCCGGCCAGCCGATCGACGAGGACCCCTCGGCGGTCCTCGGTGCGTTCATGGCCGGCCTCGCCCAGCAGGGACGCGACAAGCTGACCCTGCTCACCGATCCGCGCCTGGACGCGCTGGGCGACTGGGTCGAGCAGCTGGTCGCCGAGTCGACCGGCAAGCAGGGGCTGGGCGTGGTCCCCGTGGTGGGCGAGCCCGTGGGCCCACCACAGGTCTACGGCGCCGACCGCGCGGTGGTCGAGGTGCGCCTGGGCGGCGAGCCCGTCGCCGGCGTGGCCGCCCTGATCGAGGCCGGCGTGCCCGTGCTCACCCTGGACATCGCCGACGTCGGCGAGCTCGGCGCGGCGTTCCTGCAGTGGGAGCTGGCCACCGCCTACGCCGGGATGCTGCTCGGCGTCAACCCCTTCGACGAGCCCGACGTGAACGCGAGCAAGGCCAACACCAAGGCGCTGCTGGCCGAGCTGTCCACCCCAGAGGCCCTCGGCGAGCCCGAGGACGACGACCCCGCTCCCCTGCTCGCCGGCGCGCGCCCCGGCGACTACGTCGCGCTGCAGGCCTACCTGCCCATGACCGCAGACCACGTGGCGGCGCTGACCGAGCTGCGCCGGGAGCTGCGCGACGGGCTCGGCCTGGCCACCACCGTCGGCTTCGGACCCCGCTTCCTGCACTCGACCGGGCAGCTGCACAAGGGCGGGCCCGGCTCGGTGGTGGTGCTGCGCCTGGCCGATGCCCCCACCGGCGGTCCGCCCATCCCCGGGCAGCGCTACGACTTCGCCACCCTGGTGCGCGCCCAGGCCGCCGGCGACCTGCAGGCGCTGCGCGACCGCGGACGGCGCGTGGCGTCGGTGCGCGCCGATGACCTCCACGCCGCCTGCGAGCGCATCCGCGCCGCCCTGCCCACCCACGACGGGGGCGGCTAGAGGATCCGTGGCGCCGCGGCCGCGGCGCCACTGCCCGCACGAGCGTGACCCCACCCCAGGTGGGGTGGGCGTGCTAGGGTGGAGCGCATGAGCAGCAGCCACACCCAGCAGGTCGGCAACCGGCTGCGCACCGCGCGGGGCCACCTCGACGCGGTCATCCGCATGGTCGAGGACGAGGCCTACTGCCCCGACATCCTCAAGCAGATGACCGCGGTGCAGGGCCTGCTCGAGGGCTCGGGACGGATGGTGTTCCGCAACCACCTCGAGACCTGCGTCGCCAAGGCGATGCAGGAGGGCCGCACCGAGGAGATCGTCGACGAGCTGATGGAGACGCTGAAGTTCGACAAGCGGCTGCTGCGCCCCACCCCCGAGGAACCGACCCAGGGAGGAACGACGATGGCCGTCGAGACCATCCACGTGCCCGAGATCCACTGCGGCCACTGCAAGAGCTCCATCGAGGGCGCGCTCCAGCCGCTGGACGGCGTGGCCAGCGCCACGGTCGACATCGAGGCGCGCCTGGTCACCGTCGACTACGACGTCGACAAGCTCGACCGCACCGCGCTGATCAGCGAGATCGAGGATCAGGGCTACGAGGTGCCGGCCTAGGGCCTTGGCCCTCCCCCCAGCCCGCGTCGCGGTCGCGACGCGGGAGACTCGCGACCGCGTCGCGACCGCGTCCCCGCACCGGAGGTCCCATGAGCACCCCCACCGAGCAGCACGACCCTGTCGCCGCGGCGGCCGGCGGCGAGCTCGACCTCACCGTCGACGGCATGACGTGTGGCTCGTGCTCGGCGCGCGTGCAGCGCATCCTGGAGCGCCAGGAGGGCGTGACGCGCGCCGACGTGAACTTCGCCACCGGCCGCGCCCGCGTGCAGCTCGACGACGACGCCGCGGTCGACCTCGACCGCCTCTCGGCGGCGATCGACAAGATCGGCTATGAGGTCACCGGCGCGGTGCTGCCGGGCGAGGAGCCCGACGAGCCGCGCGACCCCGGCGAGGCGCACGCCGCCGATGAGCGCCGCTGGTTCTGGCGGGCGATGCTCGCCCTGCCGCCGGCGCTGGTCGTCACGTGGATCTCGATGGTCCACACCGGCATGCTCACCGGCGTCGAGGAGGGCTTCGAGCCCTGGGAGCGGTGGACCGTCTTCCTGCTGACGCTGCCGGTGCAGTTCGTGGTCGGCTGGCCGTTCCTGGTCGAGGCGGCCCGTCGCGCCGTCCGGGTGACGGCGAACATGGACACGCTGATCTCGATCGGCACGCTCGCGGCGTTCATCTACTCGACGGTGGAGTTCGTGCGCGGCGGCGACGA
>Ga0207421_10003552_pt1 | contig 18497 bp, 15 predicted proteins | sample SodLakKL_010_SED_4_FD_187542 | JGI IMG/M metagenome (GOLD analysis project Ga0207421, IMG submission 187542) | Alkaline sediment microbial communities from Lake Tanatar, Kulunda Steppe, Russia - 8KL_010_SED (SPAdes) (version 2) | ecosystem: Environmental > Aquatic > Non-marine Saline and... | reverse complement strand
TCGAGGTCCTGGGTCGCCAGCGCCGCGATCGCCTCGTCGGTGGCGTCACCGTCGAGCAGCAGGTCGGTGGCCCCGACCACCTCGACATCGAGGTTGCCGAGCGCGCGGATCGCGTCGTCGCGGACCGTCTCCGCGAAGGGCACGTCGAAGGTGGAGCGGGCGAGGGGCAGGATGCCGATCGTGGTCATGCGCCGACCTCCTCGGACTCGGGGTAGCCGTGCCGGAAGTCGGGGCCGGCACCGGCCAGGACCGGACCGTCGTCACCGAAGACCGGGTGGTCGTGCCACGGCAGCGCGGTGGCGTCCGTCAGCCCGTTGAGATCACGCATGTAGTCGACCGCCTGCGTGGACAGGCCCTGACGAACGGCATCGATGTCCGGGTAGGCCTGCAGGGCGTCCCACCAGATCGCCCGTCCGGCCAGGTAGCCGCTGGCGCCGGCGCGGTACGAGTACGCGCAGACGCGGAAGAAGTCCTGGGCGGTGGCGCCGGCCGACAGCATCACCCAGGGGCGACCGGCGATGCGGCCCATCTCGTCGAACAGGGCCTGCGCGTCGGTGGTGTCCGATCCGCTGCCGTCCGGGTCGGGCACGTGCCCGGGAGCCACGGGGCTCTCCAGCTTGAAGACGTCCACACCGAACCGGTCGTCGGCGAACGCCTCGACCGAGCGCAGCACCGCGTCACCGTGATCCGCGACGGGCGCGGCATCGGGGCCCATCGGATGGACCAGTAGCTCGAGCAGGTAGGGGATGTCGTAGCGGCGGCAGGCATCGCCGATGGTCGCGACGAACTCCTGCTGGTGGGCGATGACCTCGTCGCTGGCGTCGGGGCGGTACCACGCGAGCACCTTGACGGCGTCCCCGCCGGCGCGCTTGATCTTGCCGACGCTCCAGTCGTCGATCGGCGACGAGCGCCGACCGCCCGGCGTGTCCTCGAAGACGGAGTCCTCCAGGGTCAGCAGGAGCCCACGCGACGCCGGGACGTGCTGGATGGCGGTCGGGTACGCGAAGTGTGGATCGAGCAGGAGCGCGGAGGCCTCGCGCTGCAACTCCTCGACCAACAGCGACTTGACCATGGCCACGTCCTCGTCGGGCGCCTGCCCGTCCTCCCGCTTGTCCCTGATCAGGTTCTTGACGGGCGGACGCTGGTCGACCGCGACCATCTTGAAGCGCCCGGTGTCGTCGGCCAGTCGCCGCAGACCCCAGAGTTTTCCGGCTGAGAGTTCCATCATCGTCCTCGGTTCGTCAGGCTCGGTTCATCAGGAAGGTCGTGAGTGCGTCCGCGTCGGGGATGCCCGCCCGGCCGCCGGGTCGGGTGCATTTCAGGGCTGCCGCCGCGCTGGCTTCGTGGAGCGCATCTGCAGGCGTCCGTCCGTTCGCCAGCGCCAACGCCAGCGCGCCGTGGAAGACATCGCCCGCGCCCAGGGTGTCTACCACCTCGACGGCGAAGGCGGGGAGGTGGTGCACCGTGCCATCGTCCAGCCAGTACACCCCGTCCGCACCGACGGTGACCGCGATCCACGCGTCGGTCCGCTCGGCCATGCGCACGAGCCCATTGGTCGGATCGGACGTCCCGGAGCGGGCCTCCAGCGCCGGCGCGGCGAACGCGATGTGGGACGCGGCCGCCAGCAGCGACGTATCGTCGATCGGGGTCGTCAGGTCGTAATCGAGCACCCCGGGGACCCCGACAGCCGCAGCGGCCTCCAGACCCACCCGCGCGCCCCCGGGCCAGCGCAGGTCGGCGAGCACCGCATCGGCGCCGACGAAGGCGGAGGCGTCCGCGGTCGCGCCCGCGTGCAGGGACGGATCGAGGTGGTTGACGATCATGCGCTCCCCGACCGCATCGACCATGACCGCGGAGGTCGGCGACGTCGTTCCCGCCACCACCTCGAGGTTGCTGGTGTCGACACCTTCAGCGCGCAGGTCGTCGGCGATGCGAGTCCCGGCCACGTCGTCGCCGACGGCGCCGACGAACGCCGCGGACCCACCGAGGCGGGCGACGGTGACCGCACCGTTGGCGGCCGGTCCCCCGCCGACGTGACGCAGTCCGCCGGCGAAGTTCTTGCCGGGCCCCGATGGCAGGGTGGGGACCTCGAAGACCACATCCAGCACCGCCAGGCCCACGCACACGACCCGGGTCATGCCGTCTCCGGGGACACGTCAGTGAGGACCAGGACCTCCCGGACCCGGTCGGCGACCAGGGCGCTCACCGCCACGTTGGATTCGACCGTGACCCCGGCGACGTGGGGGGTCAGCAGGAGGTTCGCAACGTCGGCGAAGCGCGCCATGGAGGCGTCGTCGAGGGGCTCGTGTTCGAACGTGTCCAGTGCGGCACCGCCCAGACGCCCCTCGGTGAGCGCGTCGACCAGCGCCGCCTCGTCGACGACGCCACCACGAGCCGTGTTGACGACGAGCGCACCGCGCGGCAGCAGCGCCAGCGTGGCCGCGTCCAGCAGATGGTGGGTCTCCGGGGTCAGTGGGACGTGCAGGCTGACCGCGTCACTGACCGGCAGCAGGTCGGCGAGTTGCTCGTGGCGTTCCACCTCCTCCCAGATGAAGTTGTCCGCGGTCAGGAACGGGTCGTACGCGGCGACCGTGACACCCAATGCCCGCACCCGTTCCGCGACCAGGCGGGCGATACCTCCCATACCGATGAGCCCGAGCCGCATGCCGGCCACCTCGTGACCGACCAGTTCCTGTCGTGGCCACCCGCCCGCGACCAGCCGGTCCGTGGCGTGGAAGACGCCGCCACGTCGCAGGACCAGCAGGGAAGCGACCACGTACTCCGCGACCGAGACCGCGTTGGCGCCCGTCGCGGGGATGACGGCGATGCTCCGTGCGTCACACGCGGCGAGGTCGATGTTGTCGAGCCCGACCCCCAGACGTCCGACGACCCGCAGATCGGGTCCGGCGGCCAGCAGCGCGTCGTCGACCACGGTGCGGTTGCGGACGATCAGTGCAGTGGCCTGACCGAGCAGGACCGCGAGCGTCTTGCGGTCGTCGACCAGGGCCGGGTCGTAGCGCACGTCGTAGGTCTCGCGGAGCCGATCGACCGCGTCGTCGTCCATGAACTCGGTGATGATGATGTCGGTCATCGCCGTCAGCCCCGTGCCGCGGCGAGCAGCGCGGCGTAGTCGACGGGTTCGTTCGCATCCACGGTGTCGGCCTGGTCGGGCATCGGGTACTTCAGGCCCGATCCGCAGTTGAACAGCACCGCGCGGTCGTCGGTCGAGATGCGCCCGTCAGCCAGCGACTGCTTGTACGCCGCGAAGGTGGCGGCGCCTTCCGGACACAACAGCAGGCCATCGTCCGCGGCGACCTCCGTCCGCGCCTGATCGATCGACGCGTCACTGACCGCGATGGCGAAACCGCCGGACTCGCGGACCGCCCGGAGGATCAGGAAGTCGCCGACCGCCGCGGGAACCCGGATACCCGCCGCCACCGTGTGGGCGTCCTCCCACCGATCCGCGTGTTCCGCACCGGCTTCGTAGGCGCGCACCATCGGCGCGCAGCCCTCGGCCTGGACCGCGACCATGCGCGGGCGCTGCTGGCCGAGCCATCCGACGGCCTCGAGTTCGGCGAACGCCTTCCACATGCCGATCAGGCCCGTGCCACCACCGGTCGGGTAGAAGATGACGTCGGGAACCTCCCAGCCGAGCTGCTCGACGAGTTCCAGCCCCATCGTCTTCTTGCCCTCGATCCGGTAGGGCTCCTTCAGCGTCGAGACGTCGAACCAGCCGGTCGCCTCCTTGCCCTCACCGACGATGCGCCCGCAGGTGTCGATCAACCCGTTGACGCGATAGGTGTGAGCACCCTGCAACGCGATCTCACGGACGTTGATCTCCGGGGTGTCCGCCGGACAGAACACGAACGTCTCGATGCCCGCACGACTGCCGTAGGCGGCCAGTGCCGCACCCGCGTTGCCGTTGGTCGGCATCGCGATGCTGGTGACCCCCAACTGCTTGGCCATCGACACCGCCATGACCAGGCCCCGGGCCTTGAACGACCCGGTCGGCAGGCGCCCCTCGTCCTTGGCGATGATCGTGCCACCGCCGAGCCGCTTCGAGGTGTTGTCGAGTTCGATCAGCGGCGTCATGGTCTCGCCGAGTGACACGATGTTCTCCGGGCGGACCGGCAGGAACTCGCGGTAGCGCCACAGGTCCGGCTCCCGCGTGGCGAGCTCGTCGCGGTCGACCGCCGCGGCGATGGCCGGCAGGTCGTAGCGGACCAGCAGGGGCTTGCCGGCGTCCGACAGGTTGTGCAACCGGTCGGCGGGATAGTGCTGCCCCGTCATGCTGCATTCGAGGTGGGTGACGAACGTCGAGCCGTCGGGGGTGTCCATGGCAGGTCCTAGCGAGGTCGGTTGTATCGGTCCGGTCGGGATGCAGCCGCCGGTGGTCGCGGCCGCTGTGGGTGCGGTGATCCGAGCGAGGACCGCACAGGATCGGGCATGCGGCAGGGCTGCCGCACTGCTCTCCCGTCCCGCGTTGGTGCACCTGTAGATCGAGCCCTAGTGTGCCCCCATCGGATGGGAGAGGGACGCGCATGCTCGATGTCGACTCTAATCGTCAGACGATGCGTCTGCGGATCGGGGGTGCGTGGACCGCTGCAGCCGATGGTGCGGAGACCGAGGTCGTGGACCCGGCGACGGGCGAGCCGATCGGCACCGTCGCGAACGCGGACGTCGCCGACGGGCTCCAGGCCGTCGCGGCTGCCGCCGAGGCCCAGCCGGGGTGGGCCGCGACCGCGCCGAGGGAACGCGGCGAGGTCCTGCGGCGCGCGTACGAGCTGCTGGTCACCGAACGTGACGCGTTCGCCGATCTGATCGTCCGGGAGAACGGCAAGCCCCTGGCCGAGGCCCGTGGTGAGCTGGGGCAGGCCGCCGAGTTCCTGCGCTGGTTCTCCGAGGAGGCCGTGCGCATCGACGGGCAGCTCAGCGTGTCGCCCGGAGGCGACAAGCGGATCCTGGTCAGCCACAAGCCCGTGGGAGTGTCGTTGTGCATCACCCCGTGGAACTTCCCCGCGGCGATGATCACCCGCAAGCTGGCGCCGGCCCTCGCCGCCGGGTGCACGACCATCCTGAAGCCCGCACCCGAGACCCCGTTCACCGCCTTCGCGATCGTCGAGCTGTTGGAGCGTGCGGGGATCCCGGACGGCGTCATCAACGTCGTGCCGTCCGACCGCCCGGCGGCGATGGTCACCGAGATGCTGGCGCACCCGGCGGTCCGCAAGCTGTCCTTCACGGGGTCCACGGAGACCGGCCGTGCGCTGTTGGCCGCCAGCGCGCAGCACGTCATCAACCCGTCGATGGAACTGGGCGGCAACGCCCCCTTCATCCTGTTCGAGGATGCCGACCTCGACGCCGCGGTGGACGCCGCCGTGATCACCAAGATGCGCAACAACGGGCAGTCCTGCACCGCCGCCAACCGCTTCTACGTGGCCGAGCAGGTCGCGGAGGAGTTCACGGCCCGCCTGGCGCAGGCCGTCAGCACGATGCCGCTCGGCTCCGGGTTCGAGGATGGCGTCCAACTCGGTCCCCTCATCACGACGGCCGCCCGCGACAAGGTCGGATCGTTGACCCAGGCCGCCGTCGACACCGGCGCCGCGGTCCGCACGGGCGGCAGCGCTGCCGACCGCCCCGGTTACTTCTTCCTGCCCACCGTCCTCGGGGGCCTGGCGGTCGACGACGATATCCTCGGCCAGGAGATCTTCGGTCCGGTCGCGCCGGTCGTGCCGTTCGGCGACTTCGATGAGGTCCTGCCGGCGATCAACGGCGTTGAACATGGCCTGGTGGCCTACGTCTACACCGGCGACCTCGCCCGTGGACTGCGCGTCTCCGAATCCCTGGAGACCGGCATGGTCGGTCTCAACCAGGCGCTGGTCGCTGAACCCGCCGCACCCTTCGGCGGGGTCAAGCAATCGGGCCTCGGCCGCGAAGGCGGCCACCACGGCATCCAGGAGTTCCTGGAGCCCCTCTACATCGCGACGAACTGGTGACCGGCATGGACGATCTGCGATACGGCGTCATCGGCACGGGCATGATGGGCCTCGAGCACATCCACAACATCGCGGCCGTCGACGGCGCCCGCGTCACGGCGATCGCGGACCCCTCCGAGGAGTCACGGGACGCCGCGGTGGCGGCGGTCGGTGATCCGGACCTGCGGGTCTTCGCGGACCACCGCGACCTGCTGGCCGCTGGCGACCTCGATGCCGTGCTCGTGGCCACGCCGAACATGACCCACCATCCGATCCTGATGGACGCGCTGAACACCGACCTGCACATCCTGGTCGAGAAGCCACTGTGCGCGACGGTCGAGCAGTGCCAGGAGGTCGTCGCCGCAGCCGAGCACCACGACGGGATCGTGTGGGTGGGACTGGAGTACCGCTACATGCCCCCGATCGCCCGGCTGGCCGAAGAGGTGGCCGGAGGTGCCGTGGGCGATGTCCGGATGGTGGCGATCCGCGAACACCGGTTCCCGTTCCTGGTCAAGGTCGACAACTGGAACCGGTTCAACCGCAACTCCGGGGGCACGCTCGTCGAGAAGTGCTGCCACTTCTTCGACCTGATGAACCTGTTCGCAGACGACCGCCCGGTCCGGGTCCTGGCCTCCGGCGCGCAGGACGTCAACCACCTCGACGAGGCCTACGACGGCGAGGTCCCCGACATCCTCGACAACGCCTACGTGATCGTGGAGTACGCCGGCGGACGGCGGGCGATGCTGGATCTGTGCTTGTTCGCCGAGGGAGGCATCAACGAGCAGGAGATCACCGTGACCGGTGACGTCGGGAAGGCCGAGGCCTTCGTCCCCGAGGGAACGGTCCGGGTCGGGACCCGCGCCGACCGCAGCGTCCGGGTGGAGCAGGTCACCGACGCCCGGGTGAAGTACGACGGGCTCCACCACGGGTCGAGCTACCTCGAACACCTCGACTTCCTCGCGGCGATCCGCTCGGGCTCGCAGCCCGCGGTCGGTCTCCGTGACGGGTTGCTGTCCGTCGCGATGGGTGCCGCGGCCCACCGCTCCATCGACGAGGGGCGCCCCGTGCTGCTCTCGGAGATCCTCGGGGAGCAACCTCCCGGGCCTGACGCTGAGAGCCAGGCGGCCACCCCGCGGGCCGCAACGACCTGAGGGGACCAGCGAAGCGGCTGCCCCGGGGTGACACGGTCGGCGGGGGTCAGCCCTTGACGCTGCCGGCCAGCATCCCGCGCACGAAGTAGCGCTGGAGCGCGAAGAACACGATGATCGGGACGAAGATCTGGACGAAGGCACCCGCGGACAGCAGGTGTTCCTGGATCCCGAACTCACCGGCCAACGACGCGATGACGACGGTTGCCGGGAGAGCCGCCCGGTTCCCACCGATCATCGTCAGCGCGATCAGGTAGTCGTTCCAGGTCCACAGGAACTGGAAGATCGCGAACGCGGCGAGCACCGGCACCGACAGCGGCAGGACCAGGCGCAGGAAGACCTGGAAGTGGTCGGCACCATCGATCCGTGCGGATTCGAACAGGTCCTGCGGCAGGCCGACGATGTAGTTGTGCAGCAGCAGGATGGCGAGCGGCAGAGCGAAGCCCGTATGGGTCAGCCACACCGCCGTGACCGAACCGGCCAGGGACATGTCGGGCAGGATCGTGACGGTCTTGTCGATGAACGGGATGGTCTGGTGCGCACCGCCGGAGTACAGCTGCAGCAGCGGGATCAGCGAGGTCTGGAGCGGCACCGCCAGCAGCGACACGGTGCCGATGAACAGCCACTCGCGGCCCTTGAAGTCGATCCAGGCGAACGCGTACGCCGCGAACGCGGCCATGGCGATCGGGACGATCGTGGCCGGCAGCGCGATGGCGAAGGAGTTGAGCAGCCCCTGCCACATCCCGCCGGCGACCTCGGAGGTCAACACCTGCTGGTAGTTCTCCAGGGTCAGCGATTGATCCTGGAACATCAGCCACCAGGCGCTGGCTCGCTGCGCGTCGCGGGTGCGGAAGGAGTTGGCGAACAGGCTGACGGTCGGGGTGAGCCACAGGGCGACGAGCCCCCAGAGGATCCAGGTCGGCAAGTTGGAGAGGAACCGATAGACGGTCTTGCCGACACCCTTGCCGTTCCCGCTGTTCGGCCCGGAGAAGCCCGAACCACCGGTGCTGAGACCCGCCGCCGGATCGGAGGACGGTCCTGTGCTGATCGCCGCCATCAGTGGAACTCCTTCTGCATCCTGCGGATATTGACGAACATGATCGGCAGTACCAGCAGGAACAGCATGACGGCGATCGCCGACCCGAGCCCCCGGTTGCCCTGGGTGAAGGCCGCCTTCCACATCGCGTTGGCCAACACCTCCGTTCCGAAGTTGCCGTTCGTCATGACCGCGACCATGTCGAAGACCTTCATCACGGTCACGATGATCGTGGTCACCACCACACCGATCGTCGGAGCGATCTGCGGGACGACGACGCGCCAGAACTTCTGAGACTCCGTGGCCCCGTCGACGTTCGAGGCGTCGATGAGGTCCGACGGCACCCCCTTGATGGCCGCCGACAGGATGACCATGGCGAACCCGGTGTAGATCCAGATGAACGGCACCATGATGAAGAAGTTGTTGTAGGCGCCGACCTGGTTGGTCCCCGACAGGAACAGGATCGGGTCCGCGATCAGCTGGCCTCCCGGCCCCTCGGTCACCCCGCCGATGTTGCCCGTCAGGAACAGACTGCCGATCCATGCCAGCGGCAGCGCGGCGAAGACCGATCCCCACCCGATGCCCATGGCACCGGACAGGAACCCACGTAAGGCCAGCAGGACCAACCCACCGACCAGCAGGAAGAACCCGATCGCGACCGGGACCGCGGCACCGGAGTTGGCAAGCTGTCCGAGTCCGACCCACAGCGAGTTCAGGACACCGGTCTGGTCGTTGGTGGGGGGACGGGCGATGTACATGAACCGCCAGATGATGCTGGCCCCGACGAAACTGATCGCCATCGGCATGAAGATCATGGCCTTGGCGAACGACTCACCTTTGGCGCCGTCGGACAGGGCCGCGATCGCCAGCCCGACCCCCGTTGCCACGATCGTGACCAGGAACACCCACCAGATGTTGTTGAACAGCGTCCCACGGAGGTTGGTGAACAGGGCCAGTCCGAGGAAGATCATGGCCAGGGTCAGGGCCATACCGCTGCCGCCGGAGATGCCGCTGTTCCCGGGGTGTGCCTTCAGGTACCGGATCACCATGACCAGGATGCCGAGCAGCAGCACGATCGCCAAGAACGTCAGAACGGTCGGTGTTGCCGCCTGTTCAGGTGCGGTGGCCCACCCCATCGACGCGATGCCGGCCAGCAGGACGGACCCGCCCGTGGCGATCGACAGCCGCGGGGGCCAGAACTGATCGATCTGCTTGCGCGTGAACAGGACGGTGATCAGGCCCACGGCCAGGATGATGGTGAAGACCAGGAACTCGAAGCTGACGAAGATGTCGGCCCAGCGACGGACGTCGTAGAAGTTCGGGTCCCCGAAGGCCAGGCGGTACTGGTCGAGGCCGACGAACTCACCGCCGGTGCGATCCAGCAACGACAGCCACATCGTGCGGATCGTCGGGATGACCAGGGTCGCCGCGATGAACAGCAGGGCCGGCGCCAGGAAGATGACGGCGCGGGCCTTGCGCTCCAGGCGGATCCGGCTCTCCATCGTCGCTTCGGGCGACAGGCCGAGCCGCAGCCCGACGAGCGCGCCGAGCACCGAGGTGCCGATGATCGCCTCGATGACCGACCCGTCGCCCAGCGAGGGGATCCCGAACGCGCCGATCAACCAACCGAATGCCGCACCGGTGACCGCGGCGGGGACGATCGGGCGGCCGCGCACCTGCCCGAGACCGGCGAACAGTGCAGCCCCGAGCAGTGGTGCCGCCAGCAGCGCGACCGGTTCCAACGCGGGCAGGGATCCTGAACGGAAGAACGCGCCGATCAGCAGACCGGCAACGGCCCCGCCGGCCGCTCCCACGATCGCCTTGCCCGGTTGGCCCTTCACCGCGGTGAGCGCGATCCCGACGGCGCCGCACAGCACGGCGATGACCGGGACGAGCAGCAGCGACCGATCGGCCAGGGCCTCGCCGGACCCGGTGAACAGTCCCATGTTGCGGTTGCCGACCAACAGCCCGGAGACCGCGGCGCCACCGATCACACCGGTCAGCGCCGAGAACCGTCGCCAGTCCTTGAGCGAAGCGTCGAACCACTTGTTCGCGGCCACGAACACGACCGCGCTGACGACGATGGCGATCACCACGCTCTGCACCGTGGCACGCACGAGCACGTCGGTCAGGTACAGGTACCAGAGCACCAGCGCGGAGGCGATGCCAAGCGCGGTGATCGTGATGCGACGGGCCGTGGAATGCGGCGAGGATCGCCACGACGCCAGGGACGCCACGACCCCACCGGCACCGATGATCGCCGCGACCACCCGGCTCCAGGTGTCGAGCAGCAACCCGAGGTCGCGCTCCGCCACCGTCGCGGCCACGTAGGAGACCGACAGGAGCACGACCAGCAGCACGACCGCCTGGACGCCGCGCCGTCGTTGCTGCTCCGTGAGCCCTGTGGGCAGGGAAACCTGAACCATCTCGACCCTCCCAAGTCGATGGTGTCGGACGTCGCCGACACCGAAGACCGCCGCGCCGAACGCGCGGGACCCTAGCCGACACCGGCAGTGCCGGCACCCGATCAGGTGCCGGCACCGCCAGCGTCACGTGCTATGAGCCACGATCAGTCCGGCCAGGTCGCGTCGATGGCCTCGAAGGCCTCTTCGATCGACTTGTCACCGTTGACCGCACTGGTGCCTTCGGTCCAGAAGCTCCCGGCACCGACGGCGCCCGGCATCATGTCCGAGGCGTCGAAGCGGGCCGGTGCAGCCTGCTGCAGGATCTCGACGAACGACTGCTCGAGTTCCGAGTAGACGCTCAGGTCCTGCTCCAGGTTCGAGGACATGTACCCGGACGGTGGCGGATCCTCGTCACCTGCGTCCAGTGCGACACGTGCCGCCTGGGCGCGCTGACGCTCGGTCGTGCCCTCGGCGGATGCCAGGTACTCGATGACGGCCCAGACCTCGGGCGCGTCACGGAACGCCGCCGCAGCGGTTCCTGCGGTCAGCACGGGCTCACGCCCGTCGCCGGCCGCCGGGAAGTAGGCGACGTCCAACTCGCCATCGGGCCCGACAGAGGTGCCCTCGGGCAGGAACGCGGCGAAGAAGTTGGCCTGACGGTGCATCGCGCAGTCACCGTTGACCAGAGGTCCACCGTTGTCACCGAACGGCGTCGAGGCGATCGATCCGCCCGCCGCGAACACGGCGCCCGGGGTGTTCCACAGGTCCAGGATCTCCTGGCCGATGGCAACGATCCGGTCATCGGAGAACTCGACCTCGCCGGCGACCCACTGGTCGTAGACGTCCTCATCCTCGAGGCGCAGGACCAGTTCTTCCATCCAGTCGGTGAACACCCAACCGGTCGCCGGACCGGACTCGATCCCGACACACCAGGGGGTGACGCCGTCCGCGATCATCTCATCGCTGAGGTCCTTGAGGCCGTCCCAGGTGTCGGGGACGTCGTAGCCACCGTCAGCGAAGATCTGGTTGTTGTACCAGAGGATCGATTTCAGGTCGGTCTTGTTCTGCAGACCCCAGGTCTCTCCGCCGGCTTCGTACGCGGCGTTGGTGCCCTCTGGCCACTGCGGGGTGATGGTGTCCAGGACGTCCTGGGGGATCGGCAGGGTGAAGCCCTGTTCACCGAAGTCGACGACACGCCCGGGCTGCGGGAAGATCGCGATGTCCGGCGGGTTGCCACCCTCGGCCTGCGCACCGATCTGATCGGAGAAGTCGCGGGCACCGGTGTAGCTGATGGTCATGTCGTTCGCCTCGGCGAACGCGTTGAGCATGTCCTGCATCGAGCCGGCTTCGTTCTCCGAAGATTCGGGCCCGAAGACGGTCACCGCGGTGCCGGCCAGGTCGCCGTCTGCGGCGTCGTCCATGTCGTCGGCGGCATCGTCATCCGCGTCGTCGTCCGGCTCCTCCGCCGGCTCCTCAGTGGTGTCGTCCGGCGTCTCGTCGGGCACCTCCTCGTCACCCGCGCAGGCGGCGAGGATGAGCCCGGCAGCCAGCACCGGCGCGATCATCCGTAGTTTCCTGATCCTCATGTAAGGGGTCCTCTCCCTCAAGCTCGAACTTGCTCGTCGAAAGCGCCGCAGGTCGATGTCCGAGCCGTCTCCGAACCCGGCACCCCTCCCAAGGCGATCATCTGTCACCGCTCGATCTCTGTGTGCAGATTGCATGCGCTTGCAGCCACCGAGCGACGGGGGTGAGTATAACCTACTACACCCGTCGGATGAAGGGCCGTTTTCCCCTACGACTCCGAGCCACCTCGCCATCCCGGTAGCGTCCTCGTCGCGGCGGTCCGCGCACAGAGCGGGCGATCCCGGCAACACCACCCTCGGAGGTCACCGATGGCAACGGCACTGCCGGACGTGCTGGCGCAGGTCGACGACTGGGCCCCGGACACGGTCGCCGTCGGTGTCACCGACCCGGACGGCCCGATCGCCACCCACGGCCCGGTCGATCAGGTCCTGCCGATCGCATCACTCACCAAGCCGTTGGCGGCCTACGCCATCCTCGTGGCCATCCAGGACGGTGCCCTCCACCTGGACGAACCGGCCGGGCCAGGCGGCCGCGTCCGCGACATCACGGTGCGCCACCTGCTCGCACACGCCAGCGGCCTGCCACCGGACGAGGGCGGTCCAGCCTCGGCACCGGAACACCGACGCATCTACTCGAACCAGGGCTATGAGGTCCTCGCGGCTCTGATCGCGGAGCGGACGGACCGACCCTTCTCCGAGCACCTCGACATCGAGGTGCTGCAACCCCTCGGGATGACGGACACGACCCTTGACGGCTCACCCGCCCACGCCGCACGCAGCACCGTGACCGACCTGCTGGCCTTCGCCCGGGAACTGCTCGCCCCCACCCTGACCGACGCCGACCTGCACGGGCTCGCGACGACCGTGGCGTTCCCCGGACTCGATGGCGTCCTGCCCGGCTACGGACGCCAGTCGCCCAACGACTGGGGCCTCGGCCTGGAGGTCCGGGGCACCAAGGAACCGCACTGGACCGGGCAGCGGTTCGATGCGTCCACGTTCGGACACTTCGGCCAGTCGGGCTCCTACCTCTGGGTCGAGCCCACCCGCCGGATCGCGAGCGCCAGCCTCGCCGACCGGGACTTCGGGCCCTGGGCCGTCGAGGCCTGGCCGCCGTTCAGCGACGCGATCCTGGAAACGCTGTCATGAGCGCTGCCGCCGATCGCGGGCCGAGGGACGCTCCCCCGACGGTGCTCATCGCAGGTTGCGGCGACCTCGGGACCGAGGTGGGGTTGCGCTTCGTGGCACGTGGCTGGCATGCCATCGGTCTCCGCCGGCGCGCACACGTCCTGCCCGCGGCACTCGTCCCACTCGCCGGTGACCTGACCGGTGACCTGAGCCGGGCCTTCGAACACCTGCCCAGCAGCATCGAGGCAGTGGTCATCACCCCGGCAGCGGACGAGCGGACCCCCGCGGCGTACCGGGCGGCGTACGTGGACGGCCTGACCAACGTGCTCGACTACCTGGATCGGCGCGACCGGACCCCCGCGCGCCTGCTCGCGGTGTCGTCGACCGCGGTCTACGGGGTCGACGACGGCAGCGATGTCGATGAGGACACCCCCACCGCCCCGACGAGCCCGACCGGTGCGGTCCTGGTCGAGGCGGAGCAGGTGCTACATCGGCGGCGGCCCGACGCGGTCAGCCTGCGTTTGTCCGGGATCTACGGTCCGGGACGCACCCGTCTGATCGACCGGGTCCGGTCCGGCGAGGCGGTGCTGCCGGACCCACCCGCTCTGAGCAACCGGATCCATCGCGACGACGCCGCCGCCGCGATCGTGCACCTGCTCACCGCCACCGCCGCGCCCGAGCGTCTCTACCTCGGTGTCGATGATGCTCCGGTCGACCGGGGCGAGGTCCTGGCGTTCCTCGCGCAGGAACTGGGGCTGCCCCGACCGCCGACCGGTCCGGACCGCAGCACGCGCGGTGGGGACAAGCGCTGCCGCAACGACCGGCTGAAGGCCACGGGCTTCAGCTTCACGTACCCCACCTACCGCGAGGGCTACCGCGCCATCCTGGCCGGCGACGGGATACGCCACCCCTGACCACAACGGTCACCGCGCACTGCAGTAGCGTCCCGGCAACGCGAGCGTCAGGAGAAGCGATCACCACGCGCATCCAGGCCACACGCCTCATCCCCGGACGTGGCCCGGCCATCGATAACGCGGTCGTGATCCTCGACGGTGCGTCCATCACCTATGCCGGGAGCTCCACGGACGCCCCCGCCACCCCCACCGCCGACGTCGTCGTGGCCGACACCGTGCTTCCGGGCCTGTGGGATTGCCATGCACACCTGGTCGGGCTCATGGCGATGAGCCTCGGAGGGCTCCACGAGGTGCCCATCGCTGTCCGCGCTGCGCGAGCGACCAAGGATCTGGAGCGGGCGCTGCACGCCGGTATCACCTCCGTGCGGGACGCGGGCGGCATGGGTGTGCTGCTCGCCCGGGCCATCAACGAGGGCAGCATCCCCGGCCCCAACCTCTACGGAGCCGGAGCCATCCTGTCGACCACAGGTGGGCACGGGGACCTCCACGATCTGCCACTCGACTGGTTCCACGACCTGTCAGCCCGCGAGGGCACGCTGCGCATCTGCGACGGGATCGATGCCTGCATCACGGCGGTGCGTGAACAGCTGCGGATCGGCGCGGACATCATCAAGATCTGCGCCTCCGGCGGGGTCCTGTCCGAACGCGACCATCCGATCCACCAACAGTTCACCGACGCCGAGATGCGCGCCATCGTCGAGGTCGCCGGCATGGCCGAACGCACCGTCATGGCCCACTGCCACGGCAAGCCGGGGATGATGGCCGCGATCGAAGCCGGTGTCGGCACGATCGAGCACGGCACCTACCTCGACGACGAGGTCTGTGACGCGATGCGCGAACGGGGCACGATCCTGGTACCGACCCGTCTGATCGTCTCGGAACTGATCGCCGCCGGGCGGGGGCCGCTGTCCGCCACGATGTGGGGGAAGCTCGTCACCACGAACGAACGGCACCGGGACGCGGTCGCACGGGCGCACGAGCGGGGGGTGACGATCGCGATGGGAACCGACGTGGCCCTGTCGCGGCCGGACGGTCCGGCGGCCTGGGGCAACCAGCCACGGGAACTGCTGCTGCTGGAGGCCGCCGGGCTGAGCCCGCTCGCGGCGATCGAGGCCGCGACCGCCAACGCGCCAGCGACCCTCGGGCCACGCGCTCCCCGGACCGGGCAACTGGTCGCCGGCTACGACGCGGACATACTGACCGTCGATGGCGATCCGACCGCGGACCTGTCGGTCCTGACCGACCCCACCAACCTCACCGGCATCTACAAGCGCGGCGAACTGGTCACCACCGTCGAGCGTGGGTAGGCCGCCGAGCCGGCTGACGGTCCTTCGCCAGCCTGGCCAGGCAACCATGCGGCACCTCAATCAACCTCTGATATCGGCAGCGTGGCATCGGTTCGCTGCGCCTCCGCGCGGTCGAGCAACCGTGCGACCTCCTCGTCGGTGGTCTGCTCGAAGTCGTCGTAGTAGCTGCCGACGGATCCGAACCACCTCGGTGTCTGCATGCAGAGCACCGTGTCGGCGACGCGACGCAGTTGGGCAACCGCTGACTCCGGTGCGACCGGCACCGCGAGCACGACCTGCGCCGCTCCGCGTTGCCGCGCGACCTCGACGGCCGCCCGCGCACTCGACCCCGTCGCCAGGCCATCGTCGACCAGGATCACGTTCCGTCCTTCGATCGGGACGGGGTCGCGTCCGCGGCGGTAGCGCTGCGAGCGCCGACGAAGTTCGGCTTGCTCGATCTCCGTGACGTCTTGCAGTTCCCTGGTTGAGATGTCGAACTCGTCGATCGACGCGTCGTCGAGGAACCGAACGCCACCCTCGCCGAGCGCGCCGATCGCGAACTCCGGCTGCACCGGGTGTCCGAGCTTTCGCACGATCAGGACATCCAGAGGTGCCTGCAGCACCCGCGCCACCTGGTAGGCGACGGGGACGCCACCCCGCGGCAGTGCCAGGACGACGGGGTCCGCAGGCCCGGTCATCGCGAGTTCAGCGGCAAGCTGCCGCCCGGCATCGTGCCGATCCCTGTACGTCATGACCCGTACCTCCTTCAGACATCGATGGTGACCTGGCACCGCCACTGGCCCGTGTCCTGCCTCTCGCAGGCGAGGCCGGAGTACGCGATGGCCTTCGGCGCGGCACCGACCGGCTCGGCCTCAGCGGCCGGGACCAGCCGGAGCACCGCGACCACGCCGTCGTCAACCGGCCGCACGCTCACCTTTGCCGGAACGACATCCGTGGTGTCGAGCTGGTAGATGATCTCCTCGAGCAGACCATGCAACAGCTCGGTGCTCTCACCGCGCAGCGGTACCTCGACCGGCGCGCCCGGAGTCGCCCGGTCCGTGTCGGCGAAGCTCGCGACGAACCCTCGGGCCGCTTCCTCGAGACAGGCTTCGCGGCTCGGGGCCCACACCTGCAGGATCGTGTCGGCGGTGTGCGCCCGGGTGGCGTACCCGCGCTCCCGGCTCGTCGAGATCATCCCTTCACCACCCCGATGGGTCGGAGCCGCACGACCCGTCGACCGAGCCCCGCCTCCTCACAGGCGCGGACCACCTCGTCCACGTCCTTGTAGGCCCCCGGTGCCTCTTCCGGCAGGTCCCGCAGGGATCCCGCGCGGACCTCGATCCCGGCTGACGCCAGGTCGTCACGTAGGTGTCGCCCGTGCTGTCCACGACGCTTGGCCTCCTGCCGGCTCATCCGCCGTCCGGCTCCGTGGGCGCACGACGCGAACGCCTCTCCTGGGGTGACACCGACGAGCACGTACGAAGCGGTCCCCATCGAGCCCGGCAGCAGGACCGGTTGACCCACCGGACGCAGGTCGTCGGGTAGCTCCTCCGCGCCGGGCGGGAACGCCCGGGTGGCGCCCTTGCGATGGACGCACAGTTCGACGTCCCGACCCTCGACGTGATGGGTCTCGAGCTTGGCGAGGTTGTGGGACACGTCGTAGACGAGCGCGAGCTCGCGGTTACCGACCGCTCGAGCGAACGCATCGCGGGTCGCCTCGGTCAGCCACTGGCGGTTCGCCCGGGCGAAGTTGGCAGCAGCAGCGAGGGCACCGAGGTAGGCACGTCCCTCCGGGGAGCGGACCGGGACACAGGCGAGCTGTGGATCAGGCACCTCGATGCCGTACCCGCTCATGGCGTCCCCCATGCGGCCAACGTGGTCCGAACAGACCTGGTGACCGAGCCCACGCGATCCGCAGTGGATCATCACGCACACCTGGCCCGCGTGCAGTCCGAACGTGGACGCCGCGGTCTCGTCGAGGACCGCGTCGACGACCTGCACCTCGAGGAAGTGGTTGCCCGAGCCGAGCGAGCCCAGCTGGCCCATACCTCGCTGCATCGCCCGGTCGCTGACCTCTGACGGGTCGGCCTCCGGCAGGCAGCCGCCGTCCTCACACCGGTCGAGATCGCGGGCCTCACCGGCGCCGAGCGAGACCGGGTAGCGCGAGCCTTCGGTGAGGATCCGCACCAACTCGTCCCGATCGCTGAGCTCCCGCACCCCGCCCCGCCCCATCCCGGTGGGGACGGCTGCCGCCAGCGCATCCATCAAGGTCCCCAAACGCTCACCCAGGTCGTCCCGGGTGAGCGGGCTCGCGAGCAACCGCACGCCACAGGAGATGTCGAAGCCCACACCACCGGGTGAGACCACGCCACCATCGGCGACGTCGGTCGCGGCGACACCACCGATCGGGAAGCCATAGCCCCAGTGGACATCCGGCATCGCGTAACTGGCCTGCACGATGCCGGGGAGTGTCGCCACGTTGACGACCTCCTCCAGGCTCCGGTCGTCGTGGACATCAGGCAGTAGCGCCTCGGAGGCGAACAGCACCCCGGGGACGCGCATCATCCCCTGACGCTCCACCCGCCAGCGGGCCGGCGACTCGGCCGACAGGGCCACCGCCGGCACATCGCTCGACATGGTCCCACCCCCTGCCGCGCTAGCGATCCCGGGCGGCCGAACGGCGACGGCCGGACCGGAGCCGGTCGTCGTCGCCCGCCGAGGATCGTTCATCCGAGGACCCCAGGACGGGAACATCCCACGAGGAACCCCCGGCACGCAGGGTGGGGCTCAGCTCGGCCCAGTGGTGTCCGCAGAAGTGGAAGTCCTGCCCGTGCACGACGAAGTCGTGCAGCGCGGTCGCAGGGCATTCGCTTCGGTCGCAGATCCCTGCCATGCTCCTGCCTTCCTCGCGGTGACACCGGTCGGCCCTCCTCGTGGGCCACGTCGGCCACGTGGGCCACCGTGGGCAACCTGTCTCAAGCGTGACGGGCCGTCCGTGTCCTGACCAGACCCGATCGGCTCGGATCAT
>Ga0207421_10003551_pt1 | contig 18500 bp, 17 predicted proteins | sample SodLakKL_010_SED_4_FD_187542 | JGI IMG/M metagenome (GOLD analysis project Ga0207421, IMG submission 187542) | Alkaline sediment microbial communities from Lake Tanatar, Kulunda Steppe, Russia - 8KL_010_SED (SPAdes) (version 2) | ecosystem: Environmental > Aquatic > Non-marine Saline and... | reverse complement strand
TCTTTCTTCTTTTGTTAAGGTTACTTTGTACTTTACCATGGCGTTTTTTGGTAAAGATACAACATTTTTTATTTACGTCATACTATGCTTGACATGACAGTAGTATGTCTGTTTTTTGTCCATTATACCTTAAAAAGACCATTGACCCAATCAAGAGCCCTTTCCGTATTACCATATTCCACGTAAAAAAAATCCAGGTTTATAAACCAGTCAATAAAAGTTTTCGCGTGCTTCGGATTGTGAGACACCCAAGCCTCCCCGTGAAACCTTTCAAGAGCCTCGCTTACCTGCAGCTTTTTTACATAAAGGTCAACCTGAGGATTAAATCTGAGAAAAAGTATTTTTTTAACCGGCAGCGAAATGAAATTCCCCCCGGGCATTTTAGGACGAAGGAACCTTACCTGTGAATCGTTGCTTCCCCTGTAGTCCGCATCGGCATAATCCGGCTTATCATAAACTTTTGAAACAACATCAAAGGCTCCGTGCTTGACCGAGAGGGCGGCCGGGAAAAGATGAGCCCTGCAGCGGCCGGCATCAACAGGCACAAAATCATCGGAGAAAAAAAAGAGCTCTCCCCTCTGTAGCAGTGCAGTAAGTGTGCTTTTGCCCGCACCGCTTGATGAAGTTATCAGCAAAGCCTCATGGCCGTCAGTCACGGCAGAAGCATGTACAAAAGACATCCAGTCCGACTCACTCTTATTGTAAATAAAATTTGAAAGCTCAATAAACAAACGGTGTTTTAAAAAACCCACATCGCTGAAAACATGCCAACCATAATTGCCGGAAGTATTTCGAAGGACATATTTGTCCTCATGCTCAAACAACTCAATTCCGGAAACCGCCATTGACGGGGGGTTAACTTCAACAAGATGGGCAAGTGAGCGGTGTATGTAATACTCCAGCAAGCGAGAGCCGTAGGAGATGGTAATATATTTACCATTCATTGTGTAACAGCGCGTAACAAACTTTTTACCCGCGTGCGGGGGAAAGCTGTATGTATGTGATTTTTGATCAGCGGTTGGGGAAAAAGGCTTTGTGAATTTTTCAGTAGCGGCAATGATCTCATTTGTAAACCGCAGGGCCTCATTTTTGGGCAAACCGTATTTGCCGGAAACCATCTCGGTTAAGCTACCCTTTTCAACTCCTTCGCTATGGTTAAAAAAAACAAACCATGCAGGCTCCTCCATTTTAACCCACCTGTTGCTCTCTTCAAACCACACAATGCGGCTTTTACCCAGTTTTTTTACAACCCTGACCGATGAACCTTTTTTACTCATCTTATATATAAAATTAATCTGCCTGCCGCCGCGGCCGGATATTTCAGTATACCGGCCATCGAGGGCTCCGGATGGATTTTAAATCCAATCTCCTTCCTCCCATTCGGGAGGTGTATTAGGCTCAAGAGAAGCGGAGTTAGCCTTGGCCGGATTGTTCAGCAAGACCATCATTGTAGCGGCCGAAAAAGCACCGTAACCAACCTTTTTTATTGCCTCTTTCCGGGAGATTTTGCGGGACGGCTTTTTGTCTTGTGCGCTTCCTTTATTGTTTTTACACTTCATAAGACATATCTCTTTCTGTTTTTCAATAAATTTTAAAACCATATCATTCTACAAATACCCTTTCTGCTTTTTGAATACCGGTTTCATCAACCACGTGAATTATATACAACCCCCTGTTGAGCTCATCTATGCGAAAAGAATTTGTAACATAAGGATCAAGGTTTACCGATCTCACCCTGCGGCCCATAAGGTCATACATATTTGCACTGGTACCGTATTTAACAACACCGTTCACAAACACTTCCCTCTCGGCAGCGTAAACTTCCAGGTTTTCACCGGCGGGTTCCTCAGGGGGTACAGTGGTGGTTCAGATTTTATATGCAAAAAGAATCTGCCCGCACCTTCAGTGCCGGGTGAAAGGTTAACATTATAATCTTCCCCCTCAAGCTCGGTGAAAACATCCAGCTCCCTGTCTTCAAGCACTGCCTCAACACCGGAGGGAAGTGTAAACACATGAGTTGAAAAAGCTACCTCTCCGCCTTCCGGGTAATCTATCCCCACGGGAATCACCATATCCTCAAAACCATGATCCGGCAGGCACTGGATAGCAAGGTCAACTCCACTGTCACCCTCCACAAGTCTTGTATAGAGCCTGAAATCCGGGTCCCCTCCAAAAAGGCCGGCATCATATGTAACATCAAGACCTTTTGACATATTCTCATTGAAAGTTATAACTGTGGAAGCCTCCCTACTTTCATCATAGGCAGCCAGTATTACCGTCGGCCATGGCTCCTTATCCGATTTGAGGCTTTTGAAAATTATCCCGTCCTCCTCCTTATGCTTGTGTGCCCGCATTTCGGATGTAAACTGAACATTGCCTCCACCTTCAGCTGCTTTGACTATAAAACCCTGTCCCGGCTTTATATAATCCTGGTCTATGGATTTTTCTTCAGAATTTTCAGGTTCGCTGTGATTGCTGTTATTGAGTATCCTGTAATGATCAGGTTGGTTGTGGTCATAAATATACAGTCCGGCATAAAATGGGTCCGTTTCCTCAAAATGCTCAGCATTCATCTCAAGAAAGCTGTTTTCCCCCCTTGCCCTCAACGAAGATGAAAAAGGATTGCCTATACTGTTCCATCCGCTTTTTTCATCACTGATTTCCACCCCCTGATTCGAATTAAGCAGTGTTCCTTCAAAAGTCAGCACCCCGTCATCCCTTCTTCTTACAAGGTAAGATTTGCCTGACTCAAGATCACCTTCCTTGTCCCCGGGGTAATAATCAGCCCAGTAACCATTGTTATAATCCGGGTGATTCTCATCGTAATGAGTTATGGCATAATAACCCCCTGAGGGATTATACGGAATATCATTGTCATCATTAAGTATGAAACCCGATATACTTTGCCCGGCTACCGGCGGAGAGACAATATACCACGCATTTCCTTTTATAAAACGCTGAACGGTAGCCTCAACATTGTCATTATTGCCGCTCTCTGACAGAATCAGGGAGCCCGTACCCTCTTCCGAGGATTCAACAACCAAGCCCTCATGGCCCGCATTATTAATTATTTCACCATCAGCGGTTATGCTTCCTCCCGGCTTAACAGTTAAGCACCCGCCGCTATTAATTGTAAGATCCCCTCCAGTTTCTATTGTCAAAACAGCTTTATTCTCTATATCAAGATAAATGAGAGTCACACTGGAAGAAATTTCCGGATCATTGGAGGTTTCCGGTATTTTTATGTAAACTTCATCGTCGGGAACTCCTGAAGGATCCCAGTTCTCTGCATTATCCCACTCCGATGACTCTTCACCTGTCCATGTTTTCAGATCAGTTGCAATAAGATTATGGGTATCCTGTTCAAGTCCCGATGCTTCTGCAGTAAGTTCATGTGTTCCTGCCTCATCAGGCCTATATGTAAAGCTAACTTCAGAGTGACCATCAATAATCTCAACCTGATTAGAAGTGCTTAATTCATTACCCTCATCATCAAGAAATTCCCCATCCCATGTGTCATTATCCAGTGAGACAGTAGTTCCTCCATCGCTTTCAACAGCATTACCATATTCATCCTCAAGTTGAATTGTAATTATCTCTGAAACTTCACCAGTGTAAACGATCTGCTCTTCAGTTATAAAAACTATTCTATGTGGTTCATCAGCATTTACTGTAAGGATCTGGGTGTCACCTTCCAGTATTTCTTCATCATCAGTTACCGACAGTTCATGATTACCTGCAGCTGTAGATGTATACCGGAAACTCGCCTGCGTGACTTCATCAGGAACCGTGACAAATGTGATGTCGTCATCATTGGCCTCGTTGCGAAATGTTCCGGTCAGATCAGAACTCAGGTTGATCGTTGTCTCACCGGAACTTACTGCTTCATTCCCATATTCATCCTGTAACTGAATGGTTATGATCTCGGTTGTGTCATTTGCCGTAATTGTATGTTCTGAAGTTATAAACACAATTGCATGTGCAATAGCAGCACCAACATCAATATCTACTGTTTCATCATCAGAAACCCCATCTATACTTATTGTAAGGGTATGTTCACCTGCCGTTTTAAGTTCTATGTCGGGTATGGTTGCCACTCCTTCTGAGAAGTTCAGCTCATCATTATAGAGCACTCCATTCTCACCCTCGCCTTCAGTTTCAACACTGCTTGTAACAGTTACATCAATATCACCTTCCAGGTTATCTCCGTAAATATCTCTTGCATTAGTTAAATCAATGTCAAATGGCTCTCCTGCTTCCTGCGAACCAGGATCGACAATATCAAACCCTGACAGGTCAAATACAAGCAAATCATCGGTTCCGCTTTGGTAGTCTGCCAGGATCCATTCGTCAGATCTGGCTATATTGGAAACCCTTACCTCATCAATAATCCCCTCAAACAGCTCGCCAATTATTAAGTCGTCACTGTTTGTAGAAATTTCACCGGTCAGGGATTTTGACCTTACCTCATTTCCATTTATAAAAAGCTTCAGGTCAGTCTGATCATATGTCATTGCTACATGCTGATACTCTCCAATATTAGCAGGTGTAATGATTGTATCACCATTGATGTAGCCAATAAAGTTTTCAAGATCGTATTCCAGCTGATAAGCATCACGGCCTTTGCCTGCAATTACAGGGGTAGTAAAACCGTAACACTTAAACTGGTTACTTTCAAGCTTTTCCCTTTCTTCAGTTGTAAGCACTTTGTCGTAAACAACTATTTCGGCAACAAACGAATTTTGAAGGTAATCTGATCCATCTTCGTTTGCACCAATAGTAATGTTGGTATTTTCATATTCAATTCCAACATCAAATTCATTGGCATCTGTTTTTACAGTTGAAGCATCCCCGTCAATGAATACCTGCATTTCAGAGCTGCCTGCTCCGATATTTTCATACGTTCCTGTTTGAACTTTTAAATTTGTTGAATATCCGGCAATAGAAGGATATTGCCACTCCCATAACCTTAAAACATTTTCTCTCACCTCAGGATACGGCCCAGATGATGGGAAATATAAATAACCAATATTTAACCCTTTTTCAATATCATTCTCACCCAAAAAAACAGGTACTTCTGAGGCAGTGCCGTCTCCTGTCTGCCTCCAAACTGCATTGAGTGTGGCATCAGGGTACTGGCTTCCCATATCTACATCACCTTCCAGATAATTATCGTCAAACCTGACCATTGGTCTGCCGTCTGACATCAAAACTTCGCCGTCTTCAACTATCATTGGCTGATTGCCTTCCACATTTTGTGTTACATCCTTCCCGTTGCCGCTTTGGTTATACCAGGTTACAACATAACCATGATTTTCACCTACAAAAGCAAGTAAAGCATCAATGTCCAGATTCCCGTACTCATCGAAACCAATATCTTGCGTTTGATTATCACTGGAGCGGCGAACTTTAACCGCATCATCGTTATATTCAGAACAAAGTTTCCGAAGGCTGTATGCTGCAACAGCACCGTCAACCTCGTCCAAAAGGGGCGAGGGTTCCTGTATTTCAGGTTTAACCCAAACACTCATAGCAAAATTTCCATCAATATCAATTCTAGAATGATGTTGGAGAGTTATTTTATCATTTCCATCAAATTCCTGGGCAAACCCAATTTTCCCCGGAACTTGAGAAGGACTGTTTTCTGATATTTTTTTCCCAAACCAACCAGAGATACTATTATTGATAAGCCAATCACTTTCATCTTCATAATGATCCATATGAAAGACAGCCTGAAAATTATCATCCCACACATTCCCCGAATCATCTGCTCCATCATGTTCAACCTCGCTGTTCCCGTAATAGACGTAGAAAACAGTGTTTTCGGTGTCGCTTACTGCTGGGAGCCTGACCCAGTAAACGGCCTGCTGGCCTGACTGGTCATGGAGTTCGCGTTCGAAATAGAGCAGGTTTTCGCCGCCTTTATCGGTAAAGCGAATATCGCTGCCGTCTTCTTCGGCAAGGGAAAAGTCAAAATTGCTTTCATCAAGCATTACAGCAACGGGGAATTCGTTCAGCTCTGCATCAACCTTGCCGTGATCTATTTCGATCCTCATCCTGTGATCCCACTCTTCGGGGTTAATTGTACCCTGTCCGGCTGCGGACTGCAGAAGCCAAAAAAAGGCAAAAAGGAATATAAGACAAAACTTTTTCATATTGTCGTCATATAGAAAAAAGGTAAAGAAAACTATGCAATTCCCCCGTTGAATTTTTTAGTGCTTACGGGTTTTTACCCAGTTTTTAAAAAAGTTAATTGTTTTTATATACGTTACCGCAAAATATTTGGTTTCAAAGATTTATAAGTCCGCTACAGGGAAATAAAAATTATTCCGGAATTTTCTCCGGTTATCCTGCACTTCCCTGCAACAGGTAAAAAAACAATAGTGATATTGACCACCATTCCCCAGGGTAAAAATACCCAGGTAGCTTACAATTTGAAAATAAGGGATATAATATTTGGCGAATTGAACCTCATACACAATGAATTAACAAAACTACAGGACGAACGTCAAAAAAATCCTCATGAACCGGGTATAGAAGCAAAAGGTGAAAACCGGACTTTTATCTGAGACTTACCCGGAAGCGACTACTCATTTAACAGGGCAAGCTGTAAAAACTGTACTTTTAACTGAACCTGACCTGGGTGCGACTACTCGGCTGGCAGCAAGGCTGGCAGTAAAAACCGTACTTTTATCTGAGATTGAGCTGAGTGTGATTACTTATTCGGCAGGAGAACAGGTTACAAAAACCGAACTTTTTAACTTTTATCTGACTCTGAACCTGACAATATCGCCTGCTTTTTTTTGAGCGAGAATATCAATGCTCTCCTGACTGAGCTGCAATATTCTTGGATATCCTCCCGTAGTCTGGCAATCCCTCATAAGTATGATCAGCGTTCCGTCAGGGGTGTACTGAACGGTTCCGGGCAACACGGGGGAGGTGGTAATGGAACGTGTATTGGCAGAGAGCTTTTCATTGAGGCGATACCCCATCCTGCTGTTTTTTCCAGATACTGTGAAAGTCAGATCCAAAAGCTTTTCCTTGTCCTTGTTTCCAAGAAAATGAAATTCGGGACCTTTGAACACATCAAGTGTTGAACGGATTAGGCCGTAAGGAATCCATTCGTGTTCCAGCTCATAAGACAAAAAGTCGGTTTGCTCAACAGGCAGCAGAGAGCCCTCCTGCAGAGAAGAAGCGGGGGTTATCCCTTTGAAAAAAGACCTGCTGCCAAGTATGGAAACGGTTTTAATGCCTCCGGCAACAGCCAGGTAAGCTCTTGCTCCCTGCCGGATCTTCTCAAAGGAAAGGAAGTCGCCTTTATGCACCTGCAGCGGCCTGTTCATTGAAGCTAAATCTCCGTTTATTAATAATTTCATAAAGGCTCCGGCGGCCGAGACCCATGTGTCGCAGCTGAACTCGAGGACAGGACCGGAAAACGTTATTTCAAAAAGCGCATCATTGAGATCATTGCCAAGAATCATGTTGGCCATAGATGCGCTCCCGGCATCAAGAGCTCCGGCCAAAGGGACACCGAGCCTGCGGCATCCAAACCTTCCTTTATCCTGAACGGTTGTAAACAAACCCGGTTCGATAACCTCAATCATTACACTCCTCCTTTTTAAGAATATATTCACCTGCCGCAACAGCCGATGCAATTGATTTATGCTCCATCGTTGAAACAGGGTAAAATTTTATTTTATCGCCCGGGCCGGCAAAAAAGGGAGGGGTATCTGCGGGCTCAAAGAAGCTGATGGGTGAATTGCCGATAATATTCCAGCCACCGGGACTTTCACAGGGATAAACACCTGTCTGCGCACCGGCTATACCAACAGCACCCTTATCTATCCTTAACCTGGGAGTATCTTTCCGGGGATGATGCAAAGCCTTGTCCAACCCACCAAGGTACATAAACCCGGGAAGAAACCCGATAAAATAAACCGTATAAAGCGTATCTGCATGAAGACCGGCCACTTCCCCTGGAGAAAGCTCCTTGTGGCGTGCAAGATCTTCGATATCCGGGGCAAAGGGGAGGTCATAACAGACCGGAATATGAATAATATTTTTTTCTGATCGTTGTGCAGGCAAACGTTCCGTATAAGCCCTTTTCAGGCGGGATAAGGTTTCAGGAATATTTATCGGCACACCCCTGAAATCTATCAAAACCGAGTTGTAGGAGGGAACAATCTCATAGTTGAACTCCTTCAACACATCAGGCAATGCTTCCTGAAAACAAAGCATGTCATTCAATATCTCTTCGGATATTTCATCCGGCCACTGAACCAGTATGGCACTGTTCCCATAGGGTTTGTATGACAAAGTATAGTTTTTCATCATTATTTGCCCGTGGCTCCCGGTTAAAGTCTTATTTGATCTCATATCCCTTTCCTGTAAGCTCATCGTAAATATGGCGGGCTATTAAGACCGAATTTTCATGATCACCGTGAATGCAAAATGTTTGAGCTTTCAGCGGCAGAAGCTTGCCGGAGACAGTTTTCACCTTTTCCTTCTCCAGTATGGTAAGCATATGCTCTGTGACATCCTCCGGACGGTGCAGCACTGCGCGGGAATCACTTCGGGGAACAAGACCAAGGTCATCATTGTAATTCCTGTCTGCAAAAGCCTCATATTTGACAGAAAAGCCTCCTTTCAGGGCTCTTTTTGCAATAACCGAGCCATGTGGAAGATATATAAGGCAGTCCTCACGGTAATCGTCAAGAGCCGACAAAACCGCTGAGGCAAGGCCTTCATCTTTTGCGGCATCATTATAAAGGGCTCCGTGGGGTTTTATATGAAAGAGTTTCATGCCGAAATCGGCTGCCACTCTCGCCAGACTCCCAACCTGCAGACGTATGGAACTTTTTAGGACACTGCTTTTTATTTCCATCGTTTTTCTCCCGAAATTCTGAGGATCGGGGTAGCCAGGATGAGCACCTATTTTAACCTTGTGCTTAATTGCAAGCTGCACTACCCTGCTCATTGTTGCCGAATCGCCGGCATGTCCGCCACACGCGATATTGCAGGATGAAATGTAGGGCATAAGCAGGTGCTCATTCCCCGCTCCTTCACCCATGTCACAGTTGATGTCAATCACTTGTCCCATATAGTTCATTGAATATTAGCAAAGTATAAATAGTAAAAAGTCCGGGCCAGGGGCACCTGATTTTTCAAAACCGCCGGTAGCTAATTTGAAGCTGTTGCTTGTTTATACGATAATTACTTATCAGAATGTTTCATTACGAATAATCTTGAGCAAACTTAATCAAATTTGAATAAAGAACCCACTTGTACAATCCTCACAAAACCAGGAAATTGATAATTGATAATCATATATTTGACTGATTGACAATTATTTAAATTAATTTGTTTTATTACTGCATATTTATATTTTTACAAAGCTTAAAGTTAATATGGCTACGAAGCCCTCATCAGTTACCTGCATACAAAATAATATGCAAACGGAGGTATTTATTTAATCGAACCGGGAGGGTGAACACACTCCCGGATGGGAAGTATAGACACGAGACCGGCCGGGGCAAAACTTAAAGGAAGCAAGAACTTTGCAACCCAGCTTATATAAAATTGATATTTGAAAAACAATGCTGCTGAAACTCTTAAAGAGCAACTCCCCTTATATATTCATAATCCTGCCGCTTGCCGCCGCGGCAATCTGGTGGCGATCGTTTTTCGGCAATGATATTTCTGTCCTGCCCCTGGCTGCCAACCCTACAATTGCATATGCTCATCTTCAAAATATTATTCCGCCGGCAACACTTGGCTCAAGGATAATTGCCTTTTTGTTGCTGATCTTTCAGGGATTTTTCCTGCTAAAGTTCAATTCCTCTTTCATTTTCCTGAAACAGCGAACTGCTTTTCCCTCGATATTTTTCATTATTGCGGTTTCATGCATCATTCCTCTGCAAAGAATGCACCCAATGCTCATAGGAAATTTTTTTCTGTTGTTTGCCCTGCACAGACTTTTCCTCTCTTACAAGCGCGAGCGCCTAAGTTACGAAATATTCGAATCTTCTCTTCTGATCGCACTTGGAAGCTTGTTTTACATAAACCTTCTCTTTTTCCTTCCAATAGTATGGGCAGGGCTTTTGATACTCAGACCGGGAAGATGGCGCGAATGGGCTTTCAGCATTCTGGGTTTTCTCACACCATGGATTGCCCTCATAGCAATTGATTTTTCGGTAAATCTGAGCATATCTAAAACAGTTGAAAATCTCAGTCAAGCCTTTGTTACTACAGGTGCTAGCCCACAATGGAGACTGCCTGTAGTGATTTTTATCTCGTTGAAATTTTTTCTCTCCCTTATTGCAATATTTCATATTACAGGAACTTTAAAAAGCAAGAAAGTTCTTCCAAGAAAAATGTTCTCTGTCCTGTTGTGGCTTTTTATAATAACTGTGGCAGTCTATCTGCTCTCCGGCACGGCCGGCATGGAGATGCTGATTACGGCCGCCGTTCCGGTCTCCTTCCTGCTGTCTGAATATTTTTTGTCGATTCGCTCAGCCGGTTGGGGAAATTTCCTGCTGTTTTTGCTTATTATGGCATACACGGGTTTACTGATCTTTTGATCTGTTACAGGCTTTTTACAAAAGCCAGAATACCCGCCGCCCTGCCTGGCTTGCCGTCCTTAAAAGATATAAACACATGATAAACGCCAGATCTGCGTATCTGAATATCGAATGAAGGATACTCCTTGCCAGTTGATTTTGAAAAATTTCTCCCTATCAGTTTACGGTTATCATAGAGCTCAATTATTCCGCTTCCCTGAGAATCGTCGGCATTGCATATCATCAGCCTATACTGGGTGTTGCTTCTCAAAACAAGGGAATACCTGGCCACAAGCGGCTTCTGATCCTCAGCCACACCTTCCAGTTCTACCTGAAAATCCCTTAAATATCTTACATCTCCCAATTTTTCCACACATTTTTCAACAAGTTCATCAGGGGTTTGCGAAAAGGAAGGAGTAAACAGAATTAAACCGCACTTAAATGTTCCCTGCTGTTGTTGATAAAATAATTGTTCAGCCGGTTAAAGCTTTGAACACTCCGAGCTCCTTGACAAAAACCGCTTCCTCCAGTATAGATGACAAATCAGAAATTATCCCTTCGATTACAAAACGGGAAACTTTGATATCATCGTAACGAGCATACTTGACGGGAAGCTCCGCTTCAGTCTCCTTTTGCCGATCTGAACCGGTTTTACAGGAAACCACACCAAAAACAATAAACAGTAAAAACAGATATTTTAACATAACCAGCATTAAATAATATGCAAACTATGCAGCCTTCCCCCCCCCCGCAGGCAATTTTAGGTTACATAAAATAAACTTGTTTGGTTATATTTTTTTAGTAAAACCAGGAATAAAAAAACCGCCCCCTTCTGATTATAAAGAGGACGGTCTTCATATTGTGGAGATTAGGGGATTCGAACCCCTGACCTTTTGGCTGCCAGCCAAACGCTCTAGCCTGCTGAGCTAAATCCCCGTCTTTTGAGAGTGCAAATTTAATAAATTTTTAAAAAATCAAATTACTCAAGCGCTTTTATTCAACGGGTATCTTCCTTATTTGATACGTGAACCGGTTTTATACAATACTTCATTCGTATATGTTATTTTGTGTGGGCACCAAAAACTCCTTAAAAATTCGGCCACATGGAGCTTCATTCACACAAATTAAGTTTATTAAACTAATATTTAGCACGTTAATGCAACATGTCAATTATTTTTTTTCTTTTATTCTGAATAGAACCTGCATGCTTTTTCATCTTATTTTGTCTGCCAAAAGCTGATGGGGTTACAGCTCAAAACGGTATTTGAAAATAAGTTGTTTCTGAAGAAAACATTATATAATTTTAACACTGCAATGCGTTTTTAAATAAGCAGTCATCACTTTTCACAATTCGCGTGGAATTATAAGGACCTGCAATCAACTGCACGCACATAGCCAAAGATTTATGGAGCCCAAGAAGACTAAAAGAGCAAGCCTTGAAAACAAAAAGCTCATTTTTTTTCAGGTAGGCCTTTTGTCGGCACTTATTCTGATTATTATTGCCTTTGAATGGACTTCAACTCCGGATCACGATAAAATAAAGGTAGTTTACAGCGAACAACTCATTTCAGCCGAAGAGATTAAAATGCCGGTGACCCGCCGGGAACGTTCCCCTGACGCCCCACCGCCTCCACCCCCTCCTTCCTATTCGGATATTTTTGAGATAATTGAGAATGAAGAAGAACTAATGGAGGCTCTTTTTGTAGATGATGTGGAAATACCAAAAAAAACACAATTCAGCTTTTCAAGAAAGATCACACTCGAGGAAGAAGAAGTAGAGTTCAAAGATGACAGGGAAGGGAAATTGCATTTTATTGTCGACCAAATGCCGGATTTCCAGGGTGGCGGACTGGAGGGTTTCAGACTTTACATCTCTGAAAATACAAGCTATCCCTCATCAGTTTCCCGGAATATTCAGGGGAGCGTTTATGTAAGGTTTATTGTAAATGAAAACGGGACGGTTTCGGATGTGACTGTAATGAGGAGCCTTCACCCGGAACTCGACCGTGAAGCGGTCAGTATCGTTAAATCCTCTCCGAGATGGACCCCCGGTATACACCAGGGGATGCCCGTAAGGGTGGTGCTTACTTTTCCGGTTAATTTTGCAGGAAGATAGCTTTGCATTCAATTGTAATATATATTTGACCGTGTAATAATCAATTTATAAAATATGCTGCCGGTTTAACCTTTCCTTCGGTTGCCGGGAGTTAAGCCTGTAACCTCAAACGTGATTTTTCCGTAACTGCTAAAGCATCTCAATTAAATAACAAACAGATGAACCCCCATCAACCTTTGGCAGACAAAATATGATGAACAAACATGGGGGGCCATCGGAATTGAAACACTGAACATCCTAAAGCATAATTATAAAATACTGCTAGACAGATAATTAAACACACTTTGTACAGATGAAGGTTGCCATATTTTTAATTACAATTTTGGTGGTGTTCTCCTCCTGCTCTTCCTCAAGACTCCTGGAAAGGGGGGATTACGACGGAGCAATTGAAAAAGCGGTTCAGAACCTGCGCAAAGACCCGGGGGATGTTGACGAGATACTGGTCCTTGACCGTGCCTATAAAGTTGCAAACGAACTCGACCGTGAAAGGATAAGGTTTTTAAAGCTTGAAAACGATCCGCGTAACACCGACGAGATACTGCATCTTTATACTTCACTTAAAAACAGGCAGACTTTGGTAAGGACAGTGCTGCCACTGCATTTGCCTGACAGTACAATTGAGTATCAATATGTGGATTACGACAGGGAGATCATTGACGCCAAATTAGGTGCTGCAGAATACTATTATGAAAATGCCCTCAGACTGATGGAGCTGAATGAAAAAAAGTCCTACAGGCAGGCATACTATGAGTTGTTAAAAGTGGATGAATATACAAGTAATTATGAGGATACAGAGTATTTGCTGCACAAAGCACGCCGCAACGGAATAAGCCGGGCTCTGGTGGCAGTTAAGAACCATACCCACCTGAATCTTTCACCCGCTTTTAAAAATGAACTTTTAGCAGTTGATACACGCCGGCTTAACAGGGATTGGGTAGAATTTCATTTCCGCGACCTGGATGAGACAATTGATTACGATTATTACATAATTGTCAATCTGGGGATGATAGATGTATCTCCCAATGCTACCGAAGAAAAGGACACCATAATAAAAAAACAGATTGAAGACGGTTTTGAATATCTTCTTGACGAAAAGGGCAATGTTATGAAAGATTCCCTTGGCAACGATATCAAAATACCGAAATATAAACAGCTTGTTTGTACCGTAATTGAAACTCTGCAAATTAAGGAGGCCTTTATTGAAGGAGACATAGAGTTTTTTTCCGAAACCCCGTCGCAGCTGATGAAAAAAGAACCTGTAGGTGCCGCAAGCCTTTTCGAACATAGCTCGGCTAGAGCTATCGGTGACACCGAAGCTCTTGATGAAGAAACCCTTAAAAAAGTGGGTGTAGAGCCACTCCCTTTCCCTGACGATGCAGAGATGATCTTCAGAACCGCTGAAACACTAAGGGAAGCAATTTCACAGGCGATCAGAAGTAACCGGCTGCTTATCCAATAAAGCGGTTTAAAGCTCGTATTGAGATGGTTTTTATATTAATTATCTTTGCATGTTTGATAATCTAAAGGAGTCATTTTAACAAATCCATGCAAAAACCCTTTATATCTAAAGTTGTAGAAGAAAAGGCTGTCCTGGTAGGGGTGATTAACAAAGAACAGTCAGCAAAGGAAGTTGAAGAGTATCTTGACGAGCTTGCTTTTTTGACGAAAACTGCCGGCGGAATTCCCTATGAAAGATTCATTCAGAGAATTGATACACCCAATCCCAAAACATATATAGGCTCTGGAAAGCTATCAGAAATAAAAGAATATATCAAGGAAAATAGTGTTGACACTGTGATATTTGACGATGAGCTTTCTCCCACCCAGTTTAGGAATATTGAAAAAATTCTCGTATGTAAAATCCTTGATCGCCCCAATCTTATACTCGATATATTTGCCCGCAGAGCCAAAACCTCTTATGCCAAAACGCAGGTCGAGCTGGCACAGTATGAATATCTGCTTCCCAGGCTTGCAGGAATGTGGACTCACCTTGAAAGGCAGCGCGGGGGAATTGGAATGAGAGGTCCAGGTGAGACCGAAATTGAAACTGACCGCCGTATTATAAGGGACAAAATCACCAGGCTGAAAAAAAAGCTTCAACAAATAGACAAACAAAAAGCCACCCAAAGAAAGAACCGTGGGAAACTTGTACGGGTTACACTGGTCGGTTATACAAATGTAGGGAAGTCAACCATAATGAACGTGCTGAGCAAGTCGGACATTTTTGCAGAAAACAAGCTTTTTGCAACACTTGATACCACTGTACGAAAAGTTATTATAGATAACCTCCCTTTTTTGCTATCCGACACTGTCGGGTTTATACGCAAACTGCCCCACCAGCTTGTAGAATCTTTCAAGTCAACGCTTGACGAAGTGCGCGAAGCTGATATACTACTGCATATAGTTGATATTTCACATTCCAATTTTGAAGAACAAATAAAAACCGTAAACCAAACCCTTGAAGAGATAGGGGCTGCTAACAAACCAACTTACCTTATCTTCAACAAAATAGACGCATACAAGCCAAAAAAAAGGGATGAAGACGACTTAACCCCCCGCACAAAGGAACATTTTACACTCGAAGAGCTAAAGCGTACATGGATGGCACAAAACAACAAAAACTGCATATTTATTTCCGCCAGAGATAAAACAAACTTTGACGAGCTGAAGAACCTTCTTTACAGAAAGGTTTATGAAATACACAAAACACGCTACCCTTACGACGATTTTCTATATTAACCCTTTTTTGAACATATATTCGGCAATTTGAACGGCATTGGTCGCCGCACCCTTGCGCAGGTTATCTGCTACGATCCATAAGTTCAATGCATTGGGAACCGAAAAGTCACGCCTGAGCCGCCCGACAAAAACATCATCACATCCCTGTACAAATGCAGGCATAGGATAAACATTACTCTCTGTATCGTCAGTCAGCACCACACCTTCTGTATTGCTTAAAATATTTCGCACATCATCAATATCAAAATCCCTTTCAAATTCAACGTTAACCGACTCGGAATGTCCGCCGTAGACAGGCACCCTCACGGCTGTCGAGGTTATGGCTATATTGTTATCTGTCAAGATCTTGCGTGTTTCGTTAACCATTTTGATCTCTTCCTTGGTATAACCGCCGACTGAAAAATCATCGCACTGGGGAATGCAGTTTTTATCTATGGGATAATGATAAATCATATCGCTTTTAATACCCTGCCGTTCATTGTTAAGCTGGCTTACTGCCTTAATACCTGTTCCTGTAACCGACTGGTATGTAGAAACCACAATCCTTTTAATGCCGTAAATTTTATGCAGGGGTGCCATAACAAGCACCAGCTGTATTGTTGAACAGTTCGGGTTGGCTATCAGTTTATGCGAGGCAATAACACCGGCATTTATCTCAGGCACTACAAGCGGAATTCCCTCTTCCATGCGCCACGCTGAACTGTTGTCTATCACCGTGCAACCGGTTTCACTGAAAGCCCCGGCCCATTCTTTTGAAATATCGCCTCCTGCACAAAAAAAAGCTACCTGAGGGTCACTTTTAAGAGCTTCCTCAATGGATAAAACTTTCCATACCTGCTCATTCATTATTACCTTGCTTCCGGCCGATTTTTGGGAAGCCGCCGGTATAAGCTCTTTAACTGGGAAATTTCTTTCCTCCAGCACTTTCATGACAATTTTCCCGACCAGTCCGGTAGCCCCGATTATAGCTATTCTCATAAGTAATAAAAGTTATAAATATTTAAAATTTCCTTCCATATTTCCCGGCATACGGGAAACCGAGGCCTTTCTAAAAAAAATCATAATATTATGATTAATAACCCGTTACATGTATAGGGGTAAAAGTAAAATAAGGTAAATGAAATAAAAAAGAATTTAAGCCCCGGATTCATAACATACAAATATAAAACAAAAGCAGATATTATGGAACCAAAAAAAACAGAAAGAGCTGATCTTGAAAATAAAAAAGGGTTGTTCCTCCAAATCGGCTTTGTTACCGTATTGGCTTTCGCATTGATAGCATTTGAATGGACAACTGAAGATGTTGATCATGGTGAGATGGGGGATGTAGAGGAAGAAGTAGTTGAAGAGGAAATTGTACCTGTAACCCGGCAGGAAGAAGAGCCTCCGCCACCGCCATCACCGGATGAGACCGATGAATTTGAGATCGTAGATGACGATGTTGATCTGGATGATGAGCTTGCAGTAGAAGATGCCGAAACAAGGTCAGCTGAAAGGGATGACTACAGGATAATGGAAGGTGATCTTGAACAGGAGGAAGAAGAAGAGGAAGAAGTATTCGTTGTAGTGGAAGATATGCCCACTTTCCAGGGTCAGGATCATGAGTATTTCCGCGAGTGGATACAGGAAAACCTGCGGTACCCACAAGAAGCTGCTGAGGCAGGAATTGAGGGAAGAGTTATGGTGCAGTTTGTAGTCGAGCCAGATGGCAGCGTTTCAAACGTTGAAGTTGTAAGAGGAGTTGATCCCGCACTCGATGAAGAGGCGGTACGGGTAATTGAAGATTCCCCGGAATGGGAGCCGGGAGAGCAAAGAGGCGAGCCCGTCAGGGTGCGCTTTACGTTCCCCATCAATTTTGTACTTGAATAATTGACATTTAAAATATAATTTTTTTTAACCGGCAGTCATTCGGCTGCCGGTTTTTTTGTTTTTCAAACAAACCTCAAACCCATTTAACCCTGAATTTTATATGGTTTTTCGGCTTGAAACTTTAAAAAATTTATTTTTGGTCCGGTTTTTGTGTAATTAATAACTCCAAAGATCGTTTTAGTTAAAAAAAAATGTTTTTTTAAAATACAAAATATGATAAAATATTTGGTAATGTTAAACATTTACATATTTTCGCCTTTTGATTATTAATAAACCATTTTAAGTTATTTACAATTATTGATTGATTATGGAACTAAAAAAGACCGAAAGAGCTAACCTTGAAAAGAAAAAGGGCCTTTTTTTGCAAGTTGGACTTGTCACCGTTCTGGTTCTTATCCTGATCGCTTTTGAATGGACTACCCGTGAAGTGAGTACAGGAAGAATGGGTGAAGTTGAAGATGTGGTAGTGGAAGAGGAAATTATTCCCATAACACGCCAGGAAGAACCGCAGCCTCCGCCTCCGCCTGCACCCACGGAATCGGAGATGTTTGAAATTGTAGAAGACGACATTGATATTGATGACGAGTTTTTTATAGAAGATGCCGAAACCAGAAGGGTAAGAGACGATTTCAGAATAATGGAAACCTCCATTGAAGAGGAAGAGGAAGATGAGGGAGAGATTTTTGTTGTCGTGGAAGATATGCCCACCTTCCAGGGTCAGGATCATGAATACTTCCGCCAGTGGATACAGGAAAACCTGCGTTATCCACAAAGAGCAGCAGAAGCTGGTCTTTCGGGCACGGTGATCGTACAGTTCGTTGTTGAAGCTGACGGAAGCATTTCCAATGTGGAAGTAGTAAGGGGAGTTGACAGGTCACTGGACGAGGAAGCGGTTCGCGTTATAGAGAATTCGCCGAGATGGGAGCCCGGATACCAAAGAGATGATCCGGTCAGGGTAAGATTTACCTTCCCTATTTCCTTTGTTCTGCAATAAATTTGTAAAACATATTACTTTTAATTTGATGCTCCGCCGGGTCACCGGCAGGAGCATTTTTTTTACCTCATCCGGTTAATTCCAAAATAAATTGTACTTGAAAAAGTAAAATAAAAACAAGGAATAGTGATGTATTTTGTTTATATTTAAGTCGTTACACAAATAACACAAACAAAAAAACACCACTTTTCAGATGAAAAATACAAAGAAAAAATTAAACGGC
>Ga0207421_10003550_pt1 | contig 18501 bp, 15 predicted proteins | sample SodLakKL_010_SED_4_FD_187542 | JGI IMG/M metagenome (GOLD analysis project Ga0207421, IMG submission 187542) | Alkaline sediment microbial communities from Lake Tanatar, Kulunda Steppe, Russia - 8KL_010_SED (SPAdes) (version 2) | ecosystem: Environmental > Aquatic > Non-marine Saline and... | reverse complement strand
TATTTTATATCTTTGCCGGATATTTTTTCAACATTTTATTCTGTAAAAAATAAACTACATGAGCTTCCGAATTATTGTTCTGGCAAAACAGGTGCCGGATACCCGTAATGTGGGTAAAGATGCTATGAAGGCGGACGGTACGGTAAACCGGGGTGCACTTGAGGCAATTTTTAACCCGGAGGACCTGCATGCCCTGGAGCAGGCTTTACTGATCAAAGAAGAACGCAAAGATGCCGAGGTCATCATTTTGACCATGGGCCCTCCACGGGCAGCCAATATTATCCGGGAAGCACTTTATCGCGGAGCAGACAAAGGCTACCTGATCACTGACCGCAAATTTGCAGGTTCTGACACCCTGGCAACTTCTTATGTACTTTCTCTGGCAGTTAAAAAACTGGCTCCCTTTCATCTGGTGATTGCAGGGAGGCAGGCCATTGATGGTGATACTGCCCAGGTAGGCCCGCAAGTGGCAGAAAAGCTGGATCTTCCGCAGGTAACCTACACAGAAAAGTTCACTGAGATCAAAAACAAAGAAGTCAGCATTCAGCGCAGACTGGAAAGGGGGGTAGAAACAGTTTCCACGCCGCTGCCGGCCCTGGTCACGGTACACAGCTCAGCCGCAAATTGCAGGCCCCGCAATGCCAAACTTCTGATGAAATATAAGCATGCACGTACCATTTCCGAACTGCAGGAAGAAACAAAAGATTATACGGAAATGCTCAATAACAAGCCCTATCTGCAGATTGATGAATGGGGTGTAGCCGACATTGAAGCAGGTGAGGAACAGCTGGGCCTTTCCGGATCACCCACCAAAGTGAAAAAGATTGAAAACGTTGTTTTTGCCGCCAAGGAATCCATTGTTCTCTCATCCGAAGACAATGACATTGACCGGTTGATGAAAGATCTCATCGACAGTCATGTTGTAGGCTAATCAAACCATCAAAACTGAAAAATCTGGAAACATGCATAATATATTTGTTTATTGCGAAATAGATGAGGGTCAGGTGGCGGACGTCAGCCTTGAGTTGCTGACGAAAGGACGTAAACTGGCCAATGAACTTGGTTGCAAGCTGGAAGCCGCAGTGATCGGGCATAACCTGAAAGGCATTGAAAAGGAGATATACCCGTACGGTGTAGATGTTCTTCATGTGGCAGACGACAAAAGGCTTGCTCCATATACAACCCTTGCTCATGCACATCTGGTAGTAGATCTGTTTAAGAAGATCAAACCGGAGGTCGCTCTTTTCGGGGCAACTTCAGTTGGTCGTGATCTGGCACCACGCGTGGCATCCAAAATGAAATGCGGCCTGACCGCTGACTGTACAAGCCTGGTTTTTGGAGATCACAAAGACAATAAATCCGGAAAAGAGTATAAAAATCTGCTTTACCAGATCCGCCCTGCATTCGGAGGGAATATCATTGCCACCATTATCAATCCCGATACCAGGCCCCAGATGGCCACCGTCAGGGAAGGGGTGATGAAACGTGAAATTTCCGATAAAGCCCACAAGGGAAGTCTGAAAACCATTAAAACAGATGAAGTGCTCACAGATGAGTTGTTCCCGGTCAGGATCCTGGAACGACACATGGAGAAGAAAAAAATCAACATCAAGGCTTCTCCGGTTATTATTTCAGGGGGCTACGGCGTCGGTTCAAAAGAAAACTTTGAACTGTTGTACGAACTGGCAGATGTGCTGGGCGGAGAAGTGGGAGCATCAAGGGCTGCAGTTGATGCCGGTTTTGCAGATCACGAACGTCAGGTTGGTCAAACCGGTGTAACCGTCAGACCCAAGCTTTACATCGCCTGCGGCATATCCGGTGCCGTTCAGCATACTGCCGGCATGAGCGAATCGGCCAAGATCATTGCCATCAATAATGATCCCAAAGCACCCATCAATGAACTTGCCGACTATTCCATCATCGGAAATATTGAGGACATCATTCCCAAAATGATCAAGTTTTACAAGCAAAATACCAAGTAAAATCAGGAAATACAATGGCTAATTTTTATACAGACAACCCAGGTTTAGCATTTCATCTGCAGCACCCCCTGATGAAAAAGATCATCCGGCTTAAGGAAAACGATTACGCCGACAAGGATAAATATGATTATGCACCTGCCGATTTCGAAGATGCATTGGATAACTACGACAAAGTACTTGAAATTGTCGGGGAGATCTGCGGGGAGACCATTGCACCGAACGCAGAACTTGTGGATACTTTCGGCCCCAAACTTGTCGACAATGAAGTGGTCTACGCACCCGGAACAGCCCAGAATCTTGAAAAACTGACCAAGGCAGGGCTCATCGGGATGTCTTTGCCCAGAAAATACGACGGACTCAACTTTTCCATGGTGCCTTATGTAATCGCTGCAGAGCTGGTTTCCCGGGCTGATGCAGGTTTTGCAAACATCTGGGGATTGCAGGACTGTGCGGAAACAATCCACGAATTTGCCAGCGAGGAAATCAGGAACGAGTTTTTGCCAAGATTCAATAAGGGGGCCACAGCTGCCATGGACCTGACCGAACCTGATGCAGGCAGTGACCTGCAGGCTGTACAGCTGAAAGCAACCCAGGACGAATCAACCGGAGAATGGAAACTCAACGGCGTCAAACGGTTTATCACCAACGGTGATGCAGATATCAGCCTGGTGCTGGCCCGTTCAGAACCAAATACCTCAGACGGACGCGGGTTGTCACTGTTCCTTTATGACCGCAAGGATAAAGCCGTCAAAGTAAGGCGTATAGAAAACAAACTCGGGATCAAGGGCTCTCCCACATGCGAGCTGGTATTTAAAGATGCTCCGGCATTGCTGATCGGTGACAGAAAAATGGGGCTGATCAAATACGTGATGTCCCTGATGAATTCTGCACGCCTGGGTGTGGGAGCCCAGTCTGTAGGTATCGCAGAAGCAGCTTACCGTGAAGCCCTGAAATATGCCCATGAAAGAGAGCAGTTTGACAAGCCCATCATTCAGTTCCCTGCGGTGTATGAAATGCTTGCCAACATGCGGGCAAAAACCGATGCTGCCAGAAGCCTGCTTTACGAGACCACCAGATATGTGGACATTTACAAATCATACGCACACCTCCAGGAGGAGCGGCGCCTGGAACCCGAAGAGGGGAAAGAGCTGAAAATGCACCAGCGAATCGCAGATGTGCTCACCCCGCTGCTGAAACTGTTTGCCAGTGAGTATTGCAACCAGGTTGCTTATGACTCCCTTCAGATCCACGGAGGAGCAGGTTATATGAAAGACTTCCCGGTCGAAAGACTATACCGGGATGCACGGATTACCAATATTTATGAAGGTACTTCGCAACTTCAGGTGGTGGCAGCCATACGTGGTGTCTCAAACGGCACCTTCCTTTCGCTGATGAGGCAATATGAGGAGATGGATGTTCAACCCGAATTTGAGTACCTGAAACACCTCCTTCAGGACATGACAGAACAGTATGAAAGCATTGTCACATACGTTCAGGAGAAAAAGAATGACGAGCTGACAGATTTTCATGCAAGACGGCTTGTTGAGATGGCGGGCCATATTATCATGGGCTACCTCCTGCTGCACGACACACACAGAGACAGCAGTTTCAGAAAGTCCACAGAAATATTTATCCGCCACGGATCCTCTGAAAACAAGGCAAAGGAAACCTATATTAAGGGTTTTGAGGAAAAGGAGCTCGGAAACTATAAAGTAGAGAAATAGCCCCGGCTAACCTTAAAAAAAGGCTGGCTCTTTTATGAGTCAGCCTTTTTTAGTATATGTCTGAGTCAGCAGATCAACTGCTTTTCTGCTCTTCCTGATCCGCCTGATCTGCAGTTTTTTTCTGCGGGGCAGCGGATTTGGTTTTTTCTTTTCCCTTGTCAGAACCAGCAGGAATCACTTCTACGGTGATCTGATCCTCTTTTTTCTTATAATCCACCTGCAAGGTATCTCCGGCTTTGATTTTTGTCCGGATGATCTCTTCGGCAAGCGGATCCTCAAGATATTTCTGGATTGAACGCTTTAAAGGTCTTGCACCGAAAGAAGGATCCCATCCCTTTTCTGCAATGTATTCCTTGGCCGCATCGGTAAGTTTGATATGATATCCAAGGTCATCAATCCGCTTAAACAGCTTTCGCAGTTCAATATCAATGATCCTGAAGATATGCTCTTTCATCAGCGAATCAAAGATAACCACATCATCAACCCGGTTCAGAAACTCGGGGGCAAAGGTTTTCTTCAGTGCATTTTCAATGACACTTTGCGTATACTCTTTTGAAGCAGCCTGACGTGCAGGTGTATTGAAACCCACGCCCATGCCGAAATCCTTAAGCTGGCGGGATCCGATGTTGGAGGTCATGATGATAATGGTATTCTTGAAATCCACACGGCGTCCCAGGCTGTCAGTCAGCTGCCCGTCATCAAGCATCTGCAGCAACAGGTGAAAAACGTCAGGGTGTGCTTTTTCAATTTCATCCAGCAACAATACGGAATAAGGCTTGCGGCGTACTTTTTCAGTAAGTTGCCCACCCTCTTCATAGCCGACATAGCCGGGAGGAGCCCCCACAAGCCGGCTGACGGCAAATTTTTCCATATACTCGCTCATATCGATGCGGATGATGGCATCGTCCGTATCGAACAGGTGGTGCGACAGCACCTTGGCCAGGTGGGTTTTACCGACACCCGTGGGGCCAAGGAAAATAAACGAACCGATGGGTTTTGCAGGATCCTTGAGACCTGCGCGATTCCGCCGGATACTCTTGACAATTTTCTTAATTGCATCCTGCTGTCCGACCACACTTTTCTCCAGATCCTGCTCCATATTGATCAGACGTTCACTCTCATTCATTGCAATGCGCTGAACAGGCACTCCTGTCATCATGGACACCACTTCAGACACATTCTGATCCGAAACCAGTTCGCGATTGAGGCGTGACTCTTCTTCCCATTTCTTTTTTTCTGCATCCAGCTGATCCATCAATTCCCTCTCCTGATCACGGAATTTGGCCGCCTGCTCGTATTTCTGGCTTTTGATGGCGGCGGTTTTTTCTTCCCTGACTTTTTCGATCTGCTCTTCAACCTTTACAATGGCATCCGGAACCCGGATATTGGTTATGTGCACACGCGACCCGGCTTCATCCAGGGCGTCAATGGCCTTGTCTGGCAGATAACGATCACTGACATAACGATCTGTGAGGTAAACGCAGGCCTTAATGGCATCTTCTGAATAATTCACCAGATGGTGATCTTCATATTTAGATTTGATGTTATTCAAGATCTCAATGGTTTCCTCCGCCGTGGTCGGATCAATGATGATCTTCTGAAAACGCCTTTCCAGGGCACCGTCTTTTTCAATGTGCTGCCTGTACTCATCCATGGTGGTGGCACCGATACACTGAATCTCCCCGCGTGCAAGGGCGGGTTTGAACATATTGGATGCATCCAGCGATCCGCTGGCACCGCCCGCACCCACAATGGTATGCAGCTCATCGATGAAAAGGATCACGTTGGGGTTCTTCTCCAGTTCATTGAGCAGGGCCTTCATGCGCTCTTCAAACTGGCCCCTGTACTTGGTTCCTGCTACCAGGGAGGCGATATCCAGGGTTACAATGCGCTTGTTGAAAAGGGCGCGCGAAACCTTCCTGTCTACGATACGCATGGCAAGGCCCTCTGCAATGGCAGATTTACCGACACCTGGTTCACCAATCAGAATGGGGTTGTTCTTCTTGCGACGGGAGAGGATCTGGGCAATTCTTTCCAGTTCTTTTTCCCTTCCTACCACCGGGTCAAGACGACCTTCCTCAGCTGCGAAAGTAAGATCGCGGCCGAAGTTGTCGAGGACGGGAGTGCTGGATTTTTCGCCCCCTTTTTTCATGGAGCTTCCAAAACCCCCTTCTGAAGGATCATCTTCTTCACTGGGCGACAGTTCATCGCGAACATCTTTTGGAGGCGGTTCATCTTTAAACTCACTCCTCATGACATCCAGCTCTTCTTTAATTATTTGATAATCAACCCCTTGCTGATTAAGCAGCCGCGTACCAAGGTTGTCCTGATCCTTGAGGATAGACAACAGCAAATGCTCAGCTCCGATCAGATCGCTGTTGAACAATTTGGCTTCCAGATAGGTGATTTTCAATACCCGCTCGGCTTGTTTCACGAGGGGAATGTTTTCAATGTTACGGTTACGCGGTGACTGCCCCCGGATTGCCTGTTCAATGGAGCGCTTTAATTGATCAAGATCGATTCCAAGTTGTGACAGTACCTGTATGGCGAGGTTTTCTCCTTCACGTATCAGACCCAGCATAAAGTGCTCAATACCAATATAATCGTTGCCATTTCGAAGGGCCTCTTCACGACTATAGGTAATGACATCTTTGACTACCGGAGAAAATTTAGCTTCCATATTCAATTTAAGTTCAAAATTTATTCAAATACAATATTAAACAAAAAGCAAAAACCAACTACATCCAATTAACAATAATTAACTGCAATTGTTGGAATCCGGCGGATTCTCCGGATGCAAAAAAATGACGCAGTTAAGGAAAAAAAGCGTATTTTCGTGTGTTCGAAATTTCCCATATTCCCCATATAAAATTTATTGATTTTCAGCATGTCAGAAGAAACGGTATTAAAAGTTGATATTGAGGAACAGATGAAGACGGCATATATCGACTATGCCATGTCTGTAATTGTTTCAAGGGCCCTTCCTGATGTACGGGACGGATTGAAACCGGTGCATCGAAGGGTGTTGTTTGGTATGTATGAACTCGGGACACTCAGTAACAGACCGTACAAAAAGTCTGCCAGAATAGTAGGGGAGGTGCTTGGTAAATATCATCCCCACGGTGACAGTTCTGTGTATGATGCCATGGTCAGGATGGCACAGGACTGGTCTCTTCGTTACCCACTTGTGGACGGTCAGGGTAATTATGGCAGTATAGATGGTGACAGTCCGGCAGCCATGCGTTACACCGAAGCAAGAATGCAGCGGATCGCCGAAGAGATGCTGGCCGACATTGACAAGGAAACCGTGGATTTTCAGCTCAATTTCGATGATACGCTGAAAGAACCCACCGTATTGCCCGCCAAAATCCCCAGCCTGCTGGTCAATGGTTCTTCGGGGATTGCCGTAGGGATGGCCACCAATATCCCGCCACACAATCTCAGTGAAGTGATCGATGGCACAGTGGCGTATATTGACAACAACGACATCACCATTGATGAGCTGATGCAACACATCAAGGGCCCGGATTTCCCCACCGGAGGGCTTATTTACGGGCATGAAGGTGTAAAGGATGCCTACCATACCGGTCGTGGCCGGATTGTTGTCAGGGGAGAGGCCACCGTGGAAAATATCAGTGACAGCAAGGAAGCCATTGTGGTCACCTCTATTCCTTACCAGGTCAACAAAGCCGAAATGATCCGGCGGACTGCCGACCTTGTGAATGAGAAAAAAATTGAAGGAATTACCGATATCAGGGATGAATCAGACAGGAGCGGACTCCGGATTGTTTATGAGCTTCGCAGGGACGCAGTCCCCAATGTGGTGCTGAACCGACTCTATCAGCACACCGCACTGCAGACTGCCTTCAGTGTCAACAGCATTGCCCTGGTCAACGGCAGGCCCCAGTTGCTCAACCTGAAAGAATTGATCAGGCATTACGTGGATCACCGCCATGACGTAGTTACCAGGCGGACCGAATATGACCTCCGTGAAGCAGAGAAGCGGGCCCACATATTGCAGGGACTGCTTGTGGCCCTGGATAACATCGACGAGGTGATTGCATTGATCCGGGCTTCCCAGACACCCGATGAAGCCAGAACCGGCTTAATGGAGAAGTTCGACCTGTCAGAGGTTCAGGCAAAAGCCATACTGGACATGCGGTTGCAGCGACTCACCGGGCTTGAAAGGGGTAAGATACAGAAGGAATATGACGATTTGCTGCAAAAGATCGAATACCTGAAGTCGGTACTTGAAGACATTACCTTAAGGATGTCCATTATCAAGGATGAGTTGCTTGAAATGAAAGAGCGTTTCGGCGACAAGACGCTGACAGAAATTGAGTACACGGCCAATGATTTTCGCATTGAAGATACCATACCGGATGAGGATGTGGTCATTACCATTTCACACCTTGGATATATCAAGCGAACCCTGTTGTCGGAATTCCGGACCCAGAGCAGGGGAGGCAGGGGCAGTAAAGGCTCTGTAACCCGGGACAATGATTTTGTGGAACACCTGTTTGTGGCCTCCAACCACAATTACCTGCTCTTTTTTACAGAACAGGGAAAATGCTTCTGGATGCGTGTGTTTGAGATCCCTGAAGGAACAAAGACTTCAAAGGGAAGGGCCATTCAGAATCTGATCAATATTCCGTCGGACGACCGGATCAAGGCTTTTGTGAATGTCAGGGATCTGACAGACCAGGAATATACCCGGGAGAACTTCATCATTCTCTGTACCAAAAAGGGGGTGATCAAGAAAACCAGCCTGGCCGCCTATAGCCGCCCCCGCGCCAACGGTATTATCGCCATCAACATCAGGGAAGGAGATGAGCTCATTGAGGCCTGCCTGACCAACGGAGAAAATGAAATCCTGCTCGGGCTGCGGAGCGGGAAAGCCATACGGTTTAAGGAAGACAGTGTCCGGGCCATTGGCCGTAATGCCGCAGGAGTAAAGGGAATCACCCTTGCCGGTCCGTCTGACGAGGTCATTGGCATGGTTTGTGTTGAAAACCCCGAAAGCTCTGTGCTTGTTGTCAGTGAAAGGGGATACGGAAAACGCTCTACACTCTCCGAATACAGAATTACCAACAGGGGAGGCAAAGGGGTTAAAACCATGCAGGTAACAGACAAAACCGGAGAACTTGTGGCACTGGTAAATGTGGCAGACAATGATCAGTTGATGATCATCAATAAATCCGGGATTACCATTCGGCTGGAGGTCAATGAGCTCCGGCAAATGGGACGTGCAACCCAGGGTGTAAAACTGATCTCGCTTCGCAAAGATGACACCATTGCCGCCATTACAAAGGTACAGGAGAAGGCACTCAATGGAGACGTTGAGGGCGAGGAAAGTACCCCGGAAAACCAAACCGGCGCAGCTGGCTCTGAAGAAGAATAGCTTGTTTTGTGTGAAATTATTCCTAATTTTGTCATAATAAATCCATCATCATCATTTTTTCTTTTGAAAAAAAACGCTTTTTTAACAAAAACCTATTCCAATGAAACTGATATTCCCAATGAGAAGAACATTATTCTTTGTTTTTCTGGCACTCATCGTTGTGGCCCACGCCGGTTGCTCAGCCCAGGGCAGGGAAATCCGGCGCGCTGACAGCAACCTGAACAGGGGAAATGTACAGGCTGCGCTTGAACACATTACCGAGGCCATGGAAATGGAGGAAGCACAGAACGATCCGGAAGCCTGGATTGTTAAGTCTCGTGTGTACATGGAAATTGCTCTTTCAGAAGATCCCGAGATCCGTGCACTGGCAGAGAACCCTGTAAGTGTAGCAGATGAGGCTTTAAAAAGGGCAGAAGAACTCGATGAGGAAGGAGTTCACGTTCTCGACATTCAGCAGGCATTGCTGGTGATGTCAGAGCTGACCTTCAATGAAGGTGTGGAAGCCTATCAGGCCGAAGACTGGGGTCCTGCCAGTGACTACTTCCTGCGCTCGTACAAGCTTTCGGAATCTTTTGAGTCACCGGACACCACCACACTGTACAATGCAGCCCTGTCTGCAGAACTTGGTCACGATTACGACCGCGCCATGGACCTCTACCTTCAATTAAGAGACATGGAGTACGACGAGCCCTTCCTTTACAGTTCCATGAGTTCCATCGCCATGTTCCAGGGCGACACACTGGATGCTACCAAATATGTACAGGAAGGACGTGAACTATATCCCGATGACCTTGACCTGATCTTTGCTGAGGCAAACATTCACATTTTCACCGGCGACGTGGAACAGGCCAGGGATGTCCTGGATCTGGCCATCGAAAAGGATCCTGAAAACCCCAATTTGTATTTTGCCTTCGGGGCCAACTATGACAGAATGGCTCAGGATACCATGTACTCTCGGGAAGAAAGGGATTTTGCCTATGAAGAAGCAGTACAAGCTTATGAAAAGGCCATCGAACTGAAGCCTGACTATTTTGATGCCATTTACAACCTCGGGGTTCTCCACTTTAACCGGGGAATTGGAATTTTTGAGGCAGCAGATGAAAGGTTGCGGGAGACCCATGACTTTGCCCAGTATGAAGAAGATGCCGAAGAATTCCGGGAAGTATGGCTGGAGGCCCAGCCTTACCTGGAACAGGCCAAAGAGATGATTGATGAAGATGATCCGAGTTACGAAACCGTGATTATTTCTCTTGTAGAACTATACGCACGGACAGAACAGACTGAAAAATTGCAGGAGATGGAGGAGATTTACATGAGGTATTTCGGGGAAGAAGAAGTGGAACAGATTCAGGAACAACAACAACAGTAATTGATACATAAAGTGGGCGGGGAGATACCCCGCCTTCTTTTCTGATGCTTTACTTTACATAATATTAATTATGTAACAAAAGAGGGGTATTTCAAAACACGGACTATAATCCAGGAAAGCCGGTAATTACAGGTTATAAGCCGGAAATAACAGATTTTCAACCAATAAGATTTTCAACCAATACAGAAAAAACAATCCGGGGTGATGCGTAAAAGCAGTCCGGGGTAATCCTTTCAGGGATGGGCAACAAAATAATACTCAGCTTTTTGATGGTAATGTTGCCTGAACTGTTCCTGCGTTAAAGGCGGGTCATCGCCAAGAAAAGATTTCAGCAATGAGATTTTAAGCCCGCAATCGTCAACCAGCAAATGGTACAGGTCATCCGGGCCTGAACCATAATAATCACTGGCTCCAAGACCAAATTCGAATACAATCACTGGCGCACATCTTTTTATCAGGTTCTTGCCTCCTTTTATGACCTGAAATTCGGCACCTTCCACATCAATTTTAATGAAGTCGGTCTGCAGGTCTTCAGGTATGACATCATCAAGCCTGCGGACATCCACATCAATCCGGCTGATATCCGGTGATTGTACCGCATATTTTCTCCTTCTTAAGCCGCTATAAGCGGGTGCATTGCGTACAAACTGAAATTCTGTTCTGCCGGATTCATCTGCCAGGGCAAAGGGCAATATGGTTGCACGCCCGTCGTATTCACGTTTTAAACGCTCAAAGTACGCAGGAATGGGTTCAAAAGCGAAGTGCCGGCCATGCGGAGCCAAATCAATGCACTTTTGGAGGACATCTCCCTCATGGCTCCCCACATCCAGGCAATTTGCCCCGGGATGGATCACCTTTCGCATGATCTTCATGGTCAGGCGATCATATCTCATATTTTTGGTAAGATCAAGCCCGGCCCGAAAAAGCCACCTGCGGAAAAATCCCTTTACGTATCTACCTATCACTATTTTTGCTTATTTGATACCTGCCATTTACTCTACAGGCAACCAATTCATCAGCTGATCTATTCCTGGTGAATTTTATCTGTAAACAACTGAATAACCGTTTTCTGTAGCTTCATATTGCACATCATGACGGCTGTGGTAGTCACCCATATCGGGATCTCCTTCCACATGAACCAGGGCTCCGTACCGTGCACGACCGGACAAACTTCCTTTAACGTGAAGGTAATTCAAAGACCCGGCACTGGCATCTATGTGACAATTATCCACCAGCAGTTTGCCGGCATATATGATGGCTCCGGCCGTACTGGAAATATTCATTCTGTTTGCCCTCCCCTTCAAGTGGGCGACAGCACCGGCCTGAGCTTTAATGTCAAAAAACCCGACCTGCAAATTTAATTCACTTTTTGCCCCAGCCTGAAGCGTATGCGATAAATTCTCTGCTGTTAAGGGGTTTTCCGCGTAAGCCTGGGCCCCGCGCGAAACCACCAACTCTTCAAGTTCAGGAAGGCTGATATACACCTCCACCTGATCATGCTGCATAACCGGCCGTTCCAGATATAAATCCAGTTTGCCGTTTTTCACTTCTGCTATTACGAGTTCAAGAATATTTTCAGCGGCCTTGACTTTAACCTCCCGGCTTTCATCCTGTTCCAAATGCAAAACAAGGTTCCCGGATACTGACACACTGTTAAAGGCAGGTAAATCACGCAACTCGCTTTTTACTTCACCGCGACCTTCAACCCTGACCATATCATGAGATATCTGGGTTCTGATGAATACCAGCATAGCGATCATTGCCATCAGAAATATTGCCAGGGTGATGCCCAGGATTCTGTTTGTTGTCTTCATTGCTTGGTTGTTTAATGACTGTTTTCTTTGGATTTCTGGTATTTGTGGTAATAGTTTTCAAGATCCTCCGTACGCATCTTCAGCACGTCCATGGTCTGAAAGACCTTTGGGAGCTCTTCCTTAATGAAGCTCTCCTTTTTAAACTCCAGGGTTTTACGGTACCCGTCTTCCGCGACAAAATACCCGATGCCACGTTTGTTGTAGATAATGCCTTTTTCCTGCAAGAAGCTGAATGTCCGCATGGCAGTGTTGGGATTCACCTCCACCTGCACAGCAGTTTCCCGGATGGAAGGGATCTTCTCCCCTTCCTTCCATTGCTTCTTCAGAATGCGCCCGCAGAAATAATCCGCAATCTGCAGGTAAATTGCCTGACTATCATTAAATTCCATAATTACACCTGCCTTTCTTTTAAACTAAACCAGGTTGTGATAAGAAAAAACGGTATGGTAAGGTACCAGAAAACCACCCTTGCGATGGTGGGGATGTAATTTGTAAAGAATGCCTCCATGCGGGGCGACAAATGCTCGGGTCCGATATTGAGACCGTCCCCTCCGTCAGTGAATGGTGAGAACAAAGCCCAGGCAGTTGTTACAACGACAATCTGTACAACCACCGATATGATGAAGAGGGCAAGTATGGTCTTCAGAAAATTGTTTTTTCTGAAATAGGCAGCCCCCAGCAAAAAAACAGATTGTGTGACAACGTAAACTTTCAGCGCTGTAAAGCTTTGTGGGGAAAAAACGCTCTGGAATGGAGTTACATCAAGGGTAAAGTTCATCACCAGATTGGCCAGCAACACTATCAGACTCATGGCAAGTACTCCGAAAACCGGGAAAATAATTCCGGTCAGCAACCATCCTCCCAGCAGCCGTTCGGTAGCGGATACCGGCAATGTCAGGAACTGATAGCTTTTCTGTGGATTGTGCAGTTCGTTGAAAATACCGGCGGTAAAAACATATCCGCCCACGAATAAGACGGAAAAATAAAGTCCGGTCATGCCGGAAAGGTTCTGTGGCTGAAAATGGGCCACCAGGAGGGAAATCACGAGCAAGACACCGGCAATCCCGCCGAAAGCGACCAGCCAACTGCCTGAATTTGACAGAACCTGTCTTCTGACAAATAAATACAAACGCTTGATATTCAATATGTTATTTGCTTCCATGGTATTAAGCTTTAAATGCCTGATTCACTTTTTTCGGATTGGATACCACTCCGTTAAACAATAACTCCAGGTCCATTCTGGTATCTTTCTGATCAATATTTGGCAGGATGGCCGGGAAACCTCCCAGTCCTTCTTCATAATAAATGGGCTGGCGGTTCTCCCTGATCTCAGGAAGCACTTCAAACGACAGGGAGGCCGTTATGCCGGCCACATCCTGCTGAAAAATAATCCTGCCTTCATCAATAATAATGATGGGATCAATGAGGCTTTCCAGGTCACGGACCTGGTGAGTGGAAATGATGACACTCTGATCTTCGGTCAATGAAGCTGCAATGACCCGGCGAAACTGACTCTTTGAAGGAATATCCAGTCCGTTGGTTGGTTCATCCATCAGCAAAAGCCGGGCTGAGGTTGACAACCCGAAAGCGAGCAGGAATTTCTTTTTCTGACCAAATGAAAGCTGATTGAGCTTCTGTTCGCGAAGCAACTGAAACTCCTTCAGCAACCAGTCCATCTTTTCATGATCAAAGCGTTTATAAAATGGGGCGTTGAGCGAAATAAAGCGATGGATTCGGATGGAAGGCAAATGGTATTCTTCCGGAATAAAACAAATGTCCTCCAAAAATGCGGGGATTCTTTTTCTCGACTCAAAGCCTTCAACCCGGCAAATACCTCCGCGGGGAAAAACCAGGCCTGCAATGACTTTCAGCAAAGTGGTCTTCCCTGCCCCATTGCGGCCCAGCAACCCGTATATATTGCCGGGTTCAAGTTGCATTTCAAGCTGGTCAAACAAAGTTTGCTTCTTTGTATAACCAAAACTTAAGTTCTCAATTTGTACCATTGTTTTCATGTTTTAGTGTACTACTTAACTAATACAGTACAAATGTACGGAATTTTTTTAATACAATCCAAATCTTTTTCCAAGAAAAAACGGATTTGGCCGATAATAAACCACTTATTATATTGTTATAGAAGGTTTTATAATCTGACAATCAATACTTTAACATTTTTTAACGATGCCATAAAAAATATATATCGAAGGCGGAAGTATTTTTGCTATGCGTATTTTAATCAGTCGCCATATGGATATAAAAGAACTCAACGAGAAAATTCAACAGGAAAGTGGATTTGTGAAGCTCCTGAAGTCGGAAATGGGAAAAGTAATTGTCGGCCAGCATGACATGGTAGACAGGCTACTCATCGGAATGCTTGCCAACGGACATATATTGCTTGAGGGGGTCCCCGGCCTTGCCAAAACACTGGCCATTAAATCACTGGCCAATACCGTAAAGGCCAGGTTCAGCCGCATTCAGTTTACACCGGATCTGTTGCCGGCTGATCTGATCGGAACCATGATCTATAGCCAGAGAACCGAAGAATTCCTGGTAAGAAAAGGGCCTGTTTTCTCCAATTTTATCCTGGCAGATGAGATCAACCGTGCTCCTGCAAAAGTTCAGAGCGCCCTGCTTGAGGCCATGCAGGAACGACAGGTTACCATCGGAGAATATAGTTTCATTCTGGAAGAGCCTTTCCTGGTGCTGGCCACTGAAAACCCGCTCGAACAGGAGGGAACCTATCCCCTGCCGGAAGCACAGGTCGACCGGTTTATGCTGAAGATCATGATCGGTTACCCCGGCCGGGAAGATGAGAAAAAAATTCTACGGCAAAATATGCTTCGGGATTTTCCATCAACCGAAGCCGTTGTGGAACCTGCCGATATCGTCAAAGCACGCGGCGTGGTCAGGGACGTTTACCTGGATGAAAAGATTGAAAATTATATTACAGACATTGTCTTTGCCACACGCTACCCTGCTGACCACAAACTTCCCGGGCTTGAACCGCTTATCAGTTATGGCGGGTCTCCCCGGGCCAGTATCAATCTGGCACTGGCATCCAAAGCCATTGCTTTCATTCAGCAGAGGGGTTATGTAATTCCTGAAGACGTCAGGGCTGTTTGTCCGGACGTAATGCGCCACAGGATCGGACTGACCTATGAAGCTGAAGCAGAAAATGTTACGCCCGAAAACATCATTGACCAGATTCTTGATACGGTAGAAGTACCCTGATCTTACAATATGGAAACTGCTGCACTGCTCAGAAAAGTCAGGAAAATAGAGATCAAAACCCGCGGCTTGTCACAACAATTGTTCGCGGGACAATACCACAGTGCTTTCAAGGGTCGCGGAATGGCATTTACAGAGGTCAGGGAGTACGAGTACGGAGATGATATCCGAAATATTGACTGGAACGTAACGGCAAGATACAACCACCCCTTTATCAAAATTTTTGAAGAGGAAAGGGAAATGACGGTGATGCTGCTTATCGATGTAAGCGGCTCGGGAGAGTTCGGTGCATCCGGACGCATCAAGGAGGAAATGATGACTGAAATAGCCGCGGTGCTTGCTTTCTCTGCCATCACCAACAATGATAAGGTCGGGGTGATCTTTTTCAGTGACCAGCTGGAAAAATTCATTCCGCCCAAAAAAGGCAGGGCACACATATTGAGAATTATTCGCGAACTGATCAATTTCCGTCCTGAAAGCCGCGGTACCGATATATCGCTGGCATTGAAATATCTTCGCAACGTGATCAAAAAACGCTCAGTGGCATTTGTAATTTCTGATTTTCAGGATAAGTATTTCGGCGATGCATTGAATATTGTAAGCAGGAAACATGACCTGATCTGCCTCCGGGTCTTTGACCGGCGCGAGAAAGTACTTCCGCCGCTGGGACTGATGCGGTTCCGGGACACGGAAACCGGAAAACACTATTGGATTGATACTTCAGATAAAAAGGTACAAAAACATATCAATCAATGGAATAGGGAGCATGACGAACTGCTTGGGGAAATTTTTTCCAGGGCCAGGGTTGATCGCGCAGAAATCCCGACAGACAAGGATTTTGTTCCCCCGCTAAAACGACTCTTCAGGCAAAGGAGTCATTAACATGTAATGAGAAAGAAGCTGCAATGGGCCTGTTACACACCATCAAATTATCCTGGCTGCTACTGATCATAACAGCAGCAACAGCCAATGGTCAAAAGGCGGAGGCAAGGCTGAACCCCGATGACATTCTTCCCGGGAAGCCGGCAGAACTGATCATTGAAGCAGAGGCCCCGGCTGCAGGTACCCTGATATGGCCGCGAACAATCGATCCCGGAAACAAGATCGAAATACTGGAATCCGGTCAGACAGACACAATCCGGTTGGATGACTCAACCATTCAACTGCGGCAGGTTTACCGGATCACAGCCTGGGAAGAGGGTTATTTTGCGATCCCCCCGATTGAATTCTCCCATGCCGATGAAGGCGATACCCTGGTATTTGAAAGCAGGGCAATGTTGTTGTCAGTAGAGGGTGTTGAAGTTGATATGCAGGATGCATACAGGGACATTAAGCCATTGTTCAGCTTTCCCCTTACATGGCGGGAAATTCTTCCATGGATACTGGCCGCTGCGGCATTGATTGCCCTGTTGTATTATCTGCATAAAAAAGTCAGGTTCAGAAAAGCAAAAGAAGATACAGGTACGACTGATGCAGCGCCTGAAGTCCCTGAGGTACCACCGCACATTGCCGCAATTTCCGGCCTGGAATCATTAAGGAGAAAACAACTATGGGAAAAAGGGTTTGTAAAGCAATACCACAGTGAGCTGACAGATATTATCCGCAAATACCTTGAACAACGCTTCAATCTGAACGCCATGGAAATGACCACATCCGAAATCATGCAGGCATTTTCACTCCAAAAAAGCAAATCCGCGAAAGAATCAACCCTCAGAAATATCATGCATACAGCCGATCTGGTAAAATTTGCCAGGTACCGGCCTGACGGAGAAACAAACGATATGATGCTGGAAAATGCGCTGGCGTTTATCAAATCCACCATTCCTGAAGAATCAGCCAAACAGTGGAAACCCAATTCATGAACCGGCAGATAAAGATCCATGAACATTGAATTTGCATACCCCTCGTTTCTATACCTGCTCGGTGTAATTCCCGTGCTGGTTCTCTGGTATTTTCTCCGGAGCTCAAAACGTCCGGCATCTGTCAATTATGTCCACTCGGCTTTTGCTGAGGGAATTAAAAAAAGCATCAGGCTGAGGATGATCAACCTTCCGTTTGCCCTGCGGATGCTCGCATTGGCATTGCTGATCGGAGCCATGGCAAGACCCCAGCAATCAGACGTGATTGAGGAGGTAACCGTGGAGGGGATCGACATTATGATCGCTCTGGACATTTCCGGTTCTATGCTTGCAGAAGACTTCTCGCCGAACAGGATGGAAGCCGCCCGGCAAACAGCGTTGGATTTTATAGACCTCCGGGAAGGAGATCGTATCGGGATGACGGTTTTCAGCGGCGAGAGTTTTACCCTGTGCCCGCTGACCACTGACCATGCGCTGCTCAAACAGCTTGCTGCCGGTGTGACCACCGGAATGGTGGAGGACGGTACCGCCATCGGAGATGGACTGGCCACAGCCATCAACAGGCTGCGCGACAGTGAAGCAGAAAACAGGGTAATCATCCTGCTTACTGACGGAATCAACAATACAGGGTCAATCGACCCCATTACAGCCGCAGAAATTGCAGCTTTGTATGATATCAGGGTATACACAATCGGTGTGGGAAGCCACGGACCTGTCCCCTACCCTTTCGAAACCCCGTTCGGGGTTCAGTACCGCGAGGTGGAGATCCCGGTTGACGAAGAATTGCTGCTGCAAATGGCAAGCATGACAGGCGCAGAATTTTTTTGGGCTGATTCGCCGGACACACTTTCCGGGGTTTACGAAGCGATTGATGACCTTGAAACTTCTGTGATCGAGGTTACTGAATATACCCGTCATCAGGATGCGTATTTGCCATTGCTTCTGGTTGCCCTGGCATTGCTGGGAGCGGAGACCCTGTTAAAACAAACCTGGTTACGGACAATACCCTGAAAACAGACAAAATGACGATACCATGGATATGATTCGTTTTGAACATCCCGAATGGGCCATCCTTTTTCTGCTGATTCCCCTGTTCTTCCTGGTATTTATTCTCGCCGGGTATTTCA
>Ga0207421_10003549_pt1 | contig 18504 bp, 13 predicted proteins | sample SodLakKL_010_SED_4_FD_187542 | JGI IMG/M metagenome (GOLD analysis project Ga0207421, IMG submission 187542) | Alkaline sediment microbial communities from Lake Tanatar, Kulunda Steppe, Russia - 8KL_010_SED (SPAdes) (version 2) | ecosystem: Environmental > Aquatic > Non-marine Saline and... | reverse complement strand
TCATACCTAAATCCATTACGATATTCGGTTGGTAACCCCCAATATTTTACGATTGACGGTTGGTGCTTCGCACACGATATTCGGTTGGTTTTCGAGATTTCAAATCGAGAAATCGAAGGAAAATTAGCAAAAATTTTCCTGTAGACCAACCGCACGTCGTAATCCTACCAACCGCATATCATAATCAAAACAACCGTCAGTCGTAATTGAAACTAATGCATTTACTCACATCATGTCAGGGTGTTTCTATAGATTTTAGAGATTTTCTAATGAATAAAATTGAATGAATCTCAAAAGTTATATATATTGTTGTATATTTAATATTGATGCGACCAGAAAGAATGTGGGATATACGGAGTGCCCAGCCCTGGAATAGGGTTTAGGGATGTCCCAAGACTCCACTCACATGCCGGCACATCTCTATTTTTTGTATAAGTGAGGTTTTTCAAAAAAAAGAGATTAAAAAATTTAATAAATAGTGAAGACATTTAACATGATATATAAAAGAAAATTTTTTTATAAATGAACCTTTACCTCATCCATGAAGACCTATATAACTCAGGTGGGAACATCGGTGGAGGCCGTCATCAATTCTCTTTGGATGAACGCTTTTAAAAACGGTTACTTCCCTGATAGAATTTGTCTTCTATGGAACAAGGAGATCAGTCGATACAAAAAAGCAGTCGTAAAGGCCCTTAATATACTTTCAAAGGAATACGATTTCGAAATAGATATCGATGATTCTATCGAATTTATTGAAGATGATGTTGAAGATTATGCAAAAAAGCATGAAGATACGATTAAATCTGAAATAGAAGCAGGTAACGAGGTGATAATTGATACAACTCCCGGAAGAAAATTTATGAGTGGAATATCGATGAAAAATATCGTTGAATACGATACTGAGGGTTACTATCTACATCTAAAAAACACGGCTGATTTTAGATATGATTGGCTTCCTGAAATACCTACTGGTCTTCAAAATTTGGTTGATATAAAAGAGCTGAAAGAAAGTACTAGTACTTTCTCTGAAAACTACATAAAGTCAGGTAATATGAATAGAGATGTAGAATTAAATCGTGACGATCTTATAATCATACTAAATAATCTAGTGATGGAGGGGAAGAATCAGTTCGTAATAACCGCGGGAGAGGATAACGAGGTAGATTTATGCCGTATACAACTTAGTATTGAAGGTAAAGACGATATAGCAAAAGTCGAAATGAAATCACCACATAACAAAGACTTAGGAGCAAAGATCGGAAATACAAGTACAATTAGAACGTTGATGCAATATTCTGGCATCTTTGATATGTATGCCCCCGCGGATAATAATGAATTTGAAGAAGATCTAAATGAGCAAGAATTCTTTGAAAGAGTTAAAGGTGATTTAGATACTTGGAACCAAGCAGCATACATATGTTATGATACAAATGCATTTCTAGCCGGTATTCCAGAAAGATTTGAAAAATATCGTGAGAAGTATTTTCCATCAGTTAATCCACTTTATCTGATCTCTGGGGCGGTAGAAAATGAGTTAAAAAACGAAAAGGGAAAACTACCATACGATAATGATGATCATATCTATTCGAATCAGCCTACACCAAAAGATAGGATGTTCAAATTGGGTTGGGGACAACTAGAGTTATTACATAAAATGAATGCTGAAACTATATCTTCCTACAATTCTGGGGACGGAGCTATCAAGCAAAGTTTACAATATTATCTTAAAAACAATAATAACAAAAGAATAATCTTTGTGACTGCTGATAATAACTGCTACGGGATGTTTTTAGGCATGGCTGGTCAAAACATCACCCCTTATTTCATCAAGCATAGTTTTTCAGAAAAACCAACTACGAGTTGGAGTAATATTAGTTCTCTAATCTATGCCATGGCGACCTACTTTGGTAGAATAAATATATCAGGAGTAGGTGATATCCTAGGGATATGGAAAGGTAAACCTGTTACAAGCTGGTATGAGGAATATCTGAAGGCAAATGAACTAGATGAACGTATAGTAAAGGCCATTCATGCTTGTCGAAAACTTTCAACAAATTGCATCTCGAAACAGATCCACAAACAATAAGTATCTATCACCATTAGGAATTTCACACTTAATATATCATCGATCAGCCTTGGCCAATTTCCGCTGATATCTGCCTTTTTTCTTTTTCCACCCTCGTCCAGGCAGTAAATTATTTACATTTTTCCAACTTTCATATTTACGTGGCAACGTCATACCAGAACTCTCAAAGACTTTTTCGATTTGTTCCTCTTTTATAATTTCCAAAGAATTTTCATCATCTACAGACGGTTCTATACCTGTCAATATTTCCCTAATATCCTTTTCAGTTGCAGTTTTTATTATTGTTCCGGATCTAAGGTCAAAATCATCCCATATTCCTTTACCAAGTATATTCTTAAGGTATTTTTTCCATCCCTTTATATCATTTTTAAAAGTGAGTTCGTATGGCTCATAGTTTTTACCGAATTTTCTTACAATGTCCTTGATCGTGCAAACGGAATTATCTTTTTTTACATCCAAAGAAAAAAGATAATCCTGTAACCAATTATCTATCTCATCTCTAGTAAGAGGATATTCAAAACGTATTTGAAGCTTACCCGGTTTTATATATCCTGTTATTTCATTAGCGTGTGAATCCAGGTCTTTGATCTCAAAACGTTTGTTATTAGTACTCTTCAATACAGTATTTATTTTAGATATACAAAACTCTTCTTTCAAAATATGACTATCGTCTAGAGATGATATCGCAATATTGTCCCCTATTAGTTTTTTAAATCTATTTAAGAGGTTCTTTACATCATCCTTTTTTGTAATCAAAACAATCTCACTAATATCTATCAATTCGGTCGCCTTCCCACGAGATAACTCAATAGGGTCAGGTTCGTATGTCATATTCATAGGACAGGCATTTTTGATCTTACCATGCCAGCGTATCATTTCATTTGCGACTCTCTCGTTTATAATTGTAGTTCCCACATCGATTCCGTTGGTAAGACCATGCCTACCGTCAAAATTACCGGTGAATAACACTGTCACTTTTTTATCTACTACCATATACTTTGCATGAACTGTCGGATGACCGTGCAATTCGATATGTCCATCAAATTTGGAAAGCTTTGAAAAAAGACCACTTTCATAAGTTTTCTTACCCAACATTTTCTCCGATACATGGGTGACCACGTCTATATCTACTCCTCGTTTCAGCGCTTCTTCCATTGCATCTAATAGCTGTTTCGTCTCTCCTTTATCTAGTTCTCTAAAATTATATGTTAATATATGTATGGTTTCCTTTGCTTCGTTGATACGCTCTATGAGTTCTCTTAGAAGGTGATGATTTTTATTCTCTGTCCATGTCATATCTCCTAGAGGTGCAGGAACATCTTTATTCCGGTATCTCCACGGGATAGAGCTCAAAGTCGGCTTGTTCGTCGGGGTATAATGACGATCTGTCTGATGCACCCATAGATGCTGGAATAATGACGATAATGAGTCAACTGTTTTGGAATCTTTTGTTCTCATTCCAATTTCGAGATTTTGTTTCAAAGAAGTATCTCTAATATTTGCAGATGTTAATAGAGCTTCTTCTTTATCTACAACTAAAAATTTTGCATGACAACTTGGATGCTGCCTTATGTAGACCCCAGATTTGGCTAACTCTTCGAATCTTTTATGAGCCTCATTCTCATCGATTTCATCTCCTTCTACATCCCTCATCTTTTTGAAAACAGTAGTTTCGAGTACCGTTATCACATAAACGTTACCATCTAGTCTTTCAACTGCTCTCATGAGAGCATCTTCAACTTCTTTATTTTCTAGAATAAAACTTGCCAAAAATATGGTCTTTTTTGCTGAATCTATCATACTGATTATAGTTTCCAGAATTTTATGTTTTTTCCTAGTAGTCGATATAAAAGAATAATCTTTTTCAACAAAACTGATATTATGCATTTTTTTATCATATTTTCTCTTTACCCAAACAGATAGGTCTGGTATTGGTTTCCCCTCAGGAATATCTAAATCAATCGTTCTATAAGGCATCGTTGAACACCTCCTTTTCATCGAGACGATACTTAATCAACCAGTTACCTTTTTTCTTTTCGTTTTCTATGTAAGAATCTTTCGTGAGGGTCGAATTGATTATTTCTGTCGCCTTTTCAACATTATCTTTATGGGTCCAAACATCTAGAAGATTAGTTCTGAGTTTTTTGAGTTCTTCTAGCAGTATATCTTCCGTGATAGGACGATCAAGTGGCAACTGAATTTTTTCCATGGAATATGTCGCCCATTTATCCATATGATCTATAGCAGGTATGGGATTTCCAAAAATCCTTAATTTGCCGTTCTCGTCATCAGGATCGAAAATTTCTAAGGCAACATCTATTCCCTCATCCAAAGAGATCCATTCAATAGGGGGTCGATCTATATCCACTTCAAAAATGAATCGCTTGTTTTCTATTAAACACTTTTTAACATTAATATCCTCATGACGATGGACATTAACTTTCCACCTATATCCTACCTTTCCACGAGGAAGATTTAAATCAAGTTCATCATCACAGGTATGTAATCCGTTATTATAACAGATACCGATTTTATTCACATCTGATTTACTGGGTTCTAACACATCGCTATCATGAAACTGGATAAACCATACGCTTTCTTCAATTGGTTGCATATGTGAAACTTTAACCTTTGTAGGTGGATATTTTTCTTTTATTTGTAAAAAATCATCCATTAACTCTTCCTCATCTAAACTTATACCATATACCCCTTTAGGAATCTTTCTCTTCTCTCGTTCATCCCCTTCAAACCAACTTTTAATATCTTTGATGTCATATTCACTGTCAACATCTTTATCCCACTTTTTGATCTCTATGGATACACCTCTTGGTAACATCACTCCTCCAGGTTCCACAAAATAGAGGGTTTCACTACTGAGTTTTATAGGCTCATATTTTTTCTCAGCGAGCAATCGTTCTCCCTCGGAAGTAAGTATATGTGGTTCGTCGTAATCTGATGGTTTATGTCTATTTGTCTCCTCTTTCCGGAATGTGAAACAGCTATAGTTTTCGATATCAATTTCGCTTGACTTTGGACCTTGTTCTATCAAACCACGAACCAACATCTTTTGCATCTGTGCTCTTGCTAATGCCACACCTATACCAAATACCTGGTGAAGCTTTTGAGCGGTTATAGAGCCTAAGTGACCTGTTATATACACAGATTCCTCCATCAAACGATCGATTTTTTCTTCCCTCCGAACACGTAAATTTTTGAAATCACATCGGATTATCTTGCAGGGTTTTATGTAGTGTGCACAACTAACATCAGATGAATATTTTTTTAGACGATGCATTTCAGGTTGTTTGCATAATATATTGTCAACCATTTACTTCCTCCCCTTTTTAGGAATATATTTGGACAGATCTTCCATTTTCCAACCCACCCCTTTAGTTTTTCCGTCAAAATTGATTATCATGCCATTATCTTCAACGTAATTTAACAGTTGAGAGACAAAATTTGGCTTTGGCTTTTGGCCGACTACCGTTTGGTTTTCGTCTATTTCAAAGTCCTTCTTTCTACGTTGAAGGTCCTTTTTACCCATCTTCTTCATCTGTTCGAAATTACCAGCTATAAATAGTCTGTGTTTGGCCCTTGTTGTGGCGACATTAAGTCTGTTCAAAACTGTTAAAAAACCGAATCCACCATAATTATTCGCCCTTGTGAAGGACAGAAATATTACGTCCATCTCCTGACCTTGGAATCTATCCACCACCGAAATTCTTACCTCAGCATGGCCATCTGCAAATGTGAACTTGTACGGACTGTTACCCTTCCTCCTGAATCCATTTGTGTCAGCGATCACCTCACAAAGTAGTCTAGCTTGAGATCGATAAAATGGTATTATCCCTATCTGCCATGTGTTTTGACCCTCAAATGGATCTTTAGATTTCAGCGTAGGCTCCATATCCTTTAATGTTTGTATTATCGTTGCGACCTCAGCGATGTTTCTATATTTTCCTCTCCCGGGATTTATCTCCATAGCTTTTTTCCCACACAGAGATGTATTCAGCCAGACCAAACTATCGTTTTTACGGAGTTTATTGTTAAAGACCTTTGTTTCAAATCCCCTTTCATTTTCCATGTTACTACCGCTTAGGTATTCTCCATCATAAATGGCTTCACTGTTGAACTTACTTATGTTGGGATGCATTCTATATTGTACTGGTAGTGTGGTTACTCTCTTTGTTTCTTTTCCTTCAAGCATTTCTTCATTTGTTAAACCCTGTTTACCAAGCTTGTCTATCAATATCTCAAACCCACTCTTATACTCGAATTCTGATATCATAACAAGTTGTTTCCAAAACCAGGGAAGATCGTCCTTACTCTCTTTGATATAATAATAATCAGTGAGTGCATCAAGAGGATACCAACTTTTTGCATCCTTTGGACGTTTTGGCATTTTTTTAGGTGGTCTAGGAATAGGTCCCTTTTTTTTCGGTTTTGCGGGGTAATCTTTCTTTTTAGGTTTAGGTATAGGTGGTTCATCTAATTTTTTTGGTTTTTCTAGTGGTTCTGGTCTTTTTGGAGGTACAAAATCTTTAGGTTTAAATTCCGGTTTTACATATTCGTTGGGGATGTATGTTTTTAGATCTGGACCTTTTGGTATTTCTAACAATGGTTTTTTACCTTTTTTGCCTTTTTTCCCCCATTCATTAAGTTGTTTTTGGTGTTCATCGGATATCTCATTAACAAGCTTTTCATGATCTCCTTTTTTCTTTTCGTTTTGACTATCGATTTTCGATTTACGTCGCCTTTCTCTTTCATCGTGCTCTTTTTTTTCTTTCTCTATCTTCTTATCGTATTTTCTCTTTTCAGATTCAAGATGTTCGGCCTTTAATTCTTCAACCTTCTTTGGGTATTCCTCGATCTCCTTATTTCTTTCCTCGTATTTTTTCAACTGCTCTTTGTAATTTAACTTAGCTTGTTTACATCTAGACTTCCAACGCTGTATACTTTTTTTATACTCTTTATCGATCTTCCTTTTTTCTTTATTCCAATTTTTTAATTCACGCTGATGAGTGATTTCTGACCATTCGTCTTCAATCTCTGCTCTCAAAGTAAGTACTCTTGCATATATCCGATATTCGTGATTAAAACGTATCTTTAAAGATGATTTATCCAAACGGTGTTCAAACCACTGATTTAATGATATCTGAATATCCTTTGCGGCATCTTCGAACAATTTTCTGTACTTTTTTTTCATAGCGAAATAACCTGCAAAATCAGACTCTTTATTTCCATCCGTCTTCTGTTTACCAACGTCTGTCAGTTCAGGAATCCATGCCCTTTTCAAAATTTTTCCATTGGGTTTCCATTCCTTAACAAAATGTTTCCACAAGGTATGTGATATTATGAACTCTATCTTCTCTCTTTCAACATAAGGGCTCAACTGCTTCTCGTCTCCTACCAGAAGCCATTTTTTTGCCCTTACCGCAGGAACCAAGAAGTCACCTAAAGTAGCCTTAGAGGATTCATCACATATAACCAAATCAAAGGGTATTGCATCCACTGAAAATTGCTCCCCACTGCTAATCCCCATCATGGTAGCAGAAACGAGGTTCAAATTTATCCGTAGAAGGTCTCCGATTATGTCTTCATCATCGTTTTCATTTCCCTGGAGATACTGAAGCCATCTTCTTTGAGATTTATAGATCACATCGTTTTCAACCTTGCTTATATTCTCCAAGCCCTTTTCAAGCTGCTTCCGCAATCTGTTTTTCAACCCATCAGAAAGATCTTCCCAAGAGAATTCTCTTAGGTCATATGCCATCTTCTCTCTAGCCCCCCATCGCATCGGATAGACACCAGGTTGGAAAAATGGTGAATCTTCAAACGCTATCCTTTCTAATACATTGTCGACTGCAACATGAGTTGGTGCAACAAGAAGCACTCTTCCTCCTTCCTGAACAGTCTGTTGTACTATCTCACATATCACCGTCGTTTTTCCTGTACCAGGAGGCCCTCTTATCAAAGAAACGTCTGGACAGTTCAGTGCCATCTTTATAGACCTAAATTGGCTTTCTATACCTCTCTTATCAGTTCCAACTGCCTTCTCTGGATTTAAGCGTGCGTCATATAAATCAAGACTTTCGTTGATTTCAAAATTTGGTAGTTTTTTTGGGTCACGAAGTATTTGTGCAAGGTGTCTCCCTTGTTTCGTTTTTTCTTTGATCAGCATTTTTAATGCTTCAGATTTTCTAAAATTTTGATATGTATTTGCTGCTATACGAAATCGCCCTTTATTGGGAATATTGTTAATCCATTTTTTACGTTTCCATTCTCTCCATCTATCGGGTCTGAAAATCAGATGTTCTCTTTCAAGATCTACATCTGCTACCTTAAAGATTATCGGTTTATCACTTTTCCTTCCATCTTGATTCACCCCTTCGATTTCTATCCTAATATTTGCTTCTTTGTCAGGCAGTTTATAAATCGCGTCAGTGTCAACCTTCAGAATGAAATAATCAACATTCGATTTTTTATGGTATTTATCGTAGATCTGCCTATCTGGTAGGTCTTTCAACCTTTCTTTAATATATCGGATTGTCCTTTTAGACAATCCAAATTTTTCCCCAATATGATCAATATCTTGATTTTCCACATCTTCAAATATTTTCCAGCCTATTTCCTTGGTTACTGTTTCAACTTCCTCTTTTTCAACATTTTCTTCGTATAGAAATTCTTCTATCTTGTACCGCCATGGATTAGAAATACCTATACGTCGATATGGTAACAGAGGGCGTTTTGTAGGGTCCCTATAATATTCCTCTTCCGAACTCAGATGAGCCCTTAAATTGTTTAAAGTGTGCAGTTTATCAGGATCAAAAAGGGTGCCCCAATCATCTGTAGAATGTGATGACACCGATGATACTTGTTTCGAAGCCATTTTATCTAATGTGTAAAGAACAACTTGGACCCATGAAGGACCGATAGCTTCGTCATCCGAAATATGATCAGGTACGATCTTCCAATTGTCAGGTATTTTAAAGTGTTTATCAAGATATTCCTTACGTTCCTCAGACCAGTAAGAAAAAAAATAAGGATCCGAATAAAAATCTGTTGAATAGCTGTCTTCTTTCGACCATATGATGCCCTTTCTTGTTGCGATTCCTAAAGACACCCATTCTTTCAAATCATCCAATTCAATCCATTCTTCCTCATCGAGTACGTACTCGCCTAGGTCAACTTGAGTTTCATCAAGTATCTCATATATTACTTCTATCCATTTAAGTGGGTCTATCTTTTTACCGTAGTCTCGGAAAGCCCTCCCAGGTCGTACACAAAACCTAACATCTTTAGTATTTTTTAAAATATTTTCGATGGTTTTCCGTCTATCTTCAAAGGTTATCACTTTTATAATGCCACTTGGATTATCATTTTCGATTATATGTGATATTTTTGAAGGTCTGGTAACAGACAGACTTTTTTCGCCTAGCTTTAAAGATAATACCTTTTCTCTTAAATCTGCGATATTGTCACATCCTCGAAATTTTATTCATCTCAGCAATTCTAAGGGCGATCTTCCCCCAAGGTGCAATCTTATTTATCGTATATCTTCCCTCTCTCTCCCTTGTTATATATCCTGTTTTTTTCAAATCCTTTAAATGATATGTAATTTTGCGACTAGTGAATTCATTGGGGTATAATCCAACTATTCGTTTATTACTTAGCCCTGAAGGGTGATCATTAAGACATTTGAGGATTAACACACGGCTATTGTCAAGTTCAAGAGGTATCATGGAATGCCAAGGTAGGTCGATGACAGATTCCCGTCTCTTATTTTTTACATTTTCTTCTGGATTAACAACATAATATGCTTGAGATTTTGTCAGAACAGCTCCAGCCTCAGCTACTGCACTCATGAGCTTTGTACCTCCTGTAAGATTGATAAAAAATTCTGAATCTTTAGATGGATGGAATTGAACTATATCTATAATCATTTCTAATATCTCAATAAATGATTCATCTCTGAAAGGATCCACCTTAAGCAATTTATTGTTTACTTTATCATGTATACAAACAGAAGCGGACAATCTATTCTTTAATTCATCAAATTTTTCCGGCCAAAATTTTTCTGAGATAATAGGGTATATGTCTGTTGCGCCCTTATTTATCGCTCCAGAGATTACTGGTTCAACAGCACTCCCAACCATAGCGATGTGTACTCTGTCCTTTTTCATATTGACCATATCCAATAGTAGATAAACTAAATGTTTATTAATATTACTCGTAACGATTACAAATTTTCCGTAATCTTTTCGAAAATAAGATATCTCTAACGAAAGATTCGTCTTTATTACTCATTATAGATATATATAAGAATTGACAAGTATATTTTATGGTAAAAACAAGCCGGGATCATGAGGAAAGTTTAAATGTAAATTATAGAAACGCCTCCAAATCGAAATTAAAGGAAACTCACAAAGATATTTTACCATCAGTCAATTGGCATATAACAAAGAAATGTAACTTTAACTGTAAATACTGTTTTGCACGTTTCAATGACCTAGAAGGAATCTTACCAAAAGAAGTGGCGCTTAAGATACCAAAACAACTCAAGAATCTTGGGGTTGAGAAGCTCAACATCGCGGGTGGAGAACCCCTGTTATATCCACACCTAATGGATGTGCTTAAAGAATCAAAAAAATGTGGACTTACTGTGACTATGATCAGTAATGGCTCTCTTTTAAATGAAAATAACATCAAAGAAATGAGCCCATATTTAGATTGGATTGGCATCTCGTTGGATTCGTGTGATGAAGAGATACAATACCAGTTGGGAAGAGGATCACTAGATCATTTATCAAACGTGATAAAAAAAACACAATTAATAAAAAAATATGGAATGGGTTTGAAGATAAACACAGTTGTTACTAAGTTAAATATGAATGAAGATATGACTCAACTAATCCATAAAATAGGGCCGGATAGATGGAAGGTTTTTCAAGTCATGGAAAGAGAAGGAGAAAATCAAAATAGTGTCAAACCTTTGCTGATTACATCAGAAGAATTTCAACATTACTGTAACGAAAATGACATGGTCTTAGAAAATGATACCCGACCAAAATTTGAAAGTAATGAACTGATGAGAGAGTCTTATCTGATGCTCGGTCCACAGGGCAAGTTCTTTCATTCGTCCAATGGGCCTATCGAATACATTGATACAGATCCATTGGATTTGGCTTCTAGTATCGATAATGTCCCCTTTGATGATGAAGCGTTTACAAAAAGAGGAGGATTTTACCGATGGAACTTAGGAGAAACTCATATGGAAAATAATTGTAGGGATTCACAGAACTTGGTTATATCGGAGGAGATATGAATGAAACGTAAAAGATATTTGGTAGCTGGAGGAGCAGGATTTATAGGGAGTCACATCGCGGATTCGATAGTGAAAAACGGCAGTAAAGTTTTAGCTATAGATAATTTATTAACAGGTTGTGAAGCAAACATTGAACATCTCTTGGATTACAAAAATTTTTCATTCATAAAACAAGATATTAACGATGATTTTGAGTCTTCTTTTTCACCTGATGTCATCATTAATTTAGCTTCTATTGCCAATCCAAAGGACTATGAAGAAAATCCTCTCAAGACTTTAACTGTGAATTCAGATGGGAACAGGAATCTTTTAAAACTTGCAGAACAAAACAAATCTAGATACATGTTTTTCTCAAGTTCAGAGGTATATGGACACCAAAAAAAGCCAGTATATCAAGGTTTAAAAGAAACAAATGATAGCAAAATTATCTTAAATCACAAACGCAGTCCCTACTTCATAGGGAAGATGTTTGGCGAAGAGATTGTAAAAAACACTTGCATAAAGAACAACTTAGAATACATTATAATCCGCCCCTTCAATATATATGGGCCACGAATGGATAATAAATCATCATATGGGCGAGTGATCCCAAATTTCATAAGATGGGCTTTAGAAAAAAAAACACTACGGGTAAATGGTGATGGCAAACAGGTTAGATCGTTTTGTCATATAGATGATTTTATAAAAGCAATCGAAACAATCCTTGAGATGCCTAACTTTTCGTATCCAATTTTAAATATCGGAAACCCTGATCCAATATCTATCATTAAATTAGCAAAAAAAATTAATCGTATAACTCAGAATGAATCGGGATTTGAATTCACTTCCCGTTATAAGTATGAACCAGATTACCGTATGCCAGATATAACTAGAATTAAAAATTGGCTTGGATGGTTTCCGAAAACCGATTTGGATAAAGGTCTCAGTTTACTAATTGAAAGAGAAAAAAGGAGATATAGATAATATGTGGAAAAGATGGCCATATGATAAAGCGATAGATAAATTGGACGAATTATCAACGTCTTCGAATACAATCAGTATGATAAGACATTCAGATCGATATCCTATACGTGAACCCGAAAAATCACATCTAGCTATGTTAACAGATGAAGGAAAAGAAAATGCCATATCATTTGGGAAGGAACTTTCAGTAATAAATAATATTGATTTTTATCATAGCCCAGTAGATCGTTGCAGACAAACGATTGATTATATTCGTCGAGGTTATAAAGGATCTAGCGACATAAAGGGAGTAACTAACTTCTCTGGTTGTCCATATATATTAGATAACAAAAAATTCAATGAAATAATATTTAAATTGGGCGGTCGAGATTTCATAGAGAATTGGATCCTGGGAGACATTCCATCTTCGATAATAAAACCACCGAAGGAGGCTGTAAAGTATATGATTTCGGGTTTGAAAGATAAGCATTATGGTAAAAAAGGGGTAATAGATATACATGTCACACATGATATCAATATAGCATTATTTTTAACAGCAATTAAAAATTTTACTAAAATAGAATACGAATGGCCCGGTTATCTAGAGATGATAATCATATCATATAAAGAAGATGAAATATGTTTACATGGGAGAGGATTTTCCCAAGAAATAACTTTAGGTGATTGAGATGAATGATGGAACCGAATCGAAATTTTTATCATATCTCGATGAATCAAGAAGGTCCTTTAAAAACGGAGATTACATAAATTCACTTATACAATTAGAAAAATCATTTGATTTTGCTAACCAAAAAAAAGAAAAAGAGATGATAAAACTTCGTATTTTACTGAGAGAGCTAGTAGGTGATTATGTACGTGCACTTGAGGATATCAAAAACTACGATATCTCTGACAAGGTTGTAGAATGTGTTTTACTTGCCTGGACGGGCGAATACAAAAGGATACAGGATTATATTTTAAGTGCTATCGATGGTTCAAATTTTAATGAAATAGATCTCAGTAAATTCATGGGTTTAGCAGGTAGAAGGATAGATTTATTGATAAATAATATAGATTTAGAAAAAACACCACCCTATGACCCAATAGATGAAATTGAAAATCCAGAGTGTGTTGTAGAACATCTTCTTGCATTAAATAAATGTGATTTGTTGAGAGATATAGAAAACAAAATAATAGATTCGTATCCAAAAAAGATGGTTATCGACAAACTAGAAAGATATAATTCACTTGATACACTTCCTAAAGAACATTTTGATCTTTTCAAAGATTTAACTTATGTAAATGGGTGGTTGTCTATTGATGAAGCGTGGACTTTATTCTATTTTTCACAACAAGTACCTTCAAAACAAAAAATTGTTGAAATAGGTGCATGGAAAGGAAAATCAACTATATCTTTGGCTCGTGGGAGTTTATCTGGGTCAAAACCAAAAGTACATTCGATAGACATCCATGAAGGGTTGGAAGGGATAAGTGGTCCGACACTAAATACATTTAAGGATAATCTGAAATCAAGATATTTGCTCAACAATGTAGAGATTCATAAAGACTATTCAACAGTAGTTGGAAGATCATGGGAAGAAGGGCCAATCGGTTTACTTTTCATAGATGCATCGCATGAATATAAAGATGTGTTAAATGATTATCTATCATGGAAAGAACATCTAGGAGAAGAATCCTTTGTTTTATTTCACGATGCAAATATGAAAGGACCAAATAAATTGATTAGAGAGAAAATTTTGAATGATTCAGATATGGAACCAATTGGATATATGGATTCGCTTTTTGTTTTCAAGAAAAATACTAATTCAAGAGATCCATCCAGAGATGATTTTTGGGATATTTTTTTATCCGATCGAGAATATGCATATGAACATTGGATAGATAGCCAAAACAATAAAATTAGAAAAGATATCGAGAAGATTTTTAAAGACCTAGAGAGTGATTTATGATGGTTAAAAAAATACGTATAGCTATAGCAGGTGTAGGCAACTGTGCAAGTTCCCTTGTTCAAGGCATTCAGTACTATTCAAACAAGGATAATAAAGATGGTGTGATATTTGAATCAATAGGTGGTTATCATGTTGATGATATAGAGGTGGTAGCAGCTTTTGATATTGCAAATAACAAAGTGGGTAGAGATCTATCTGAAGCTCTGTATGCTGAGCCAAACAATACACGAAAATTTGAAGAAGTTTTAAAAACAGGTGTTATCGTTAAGCGTGGCCCAACGCTTGACGGACTCGGCGAAAAACTTAGAGATTTGATAACAGAATCAAGTTCATCTCCTATAGATGTTTCAGAGGAACTGTTAGATAAAAAAGCAGACATATTGATCAATTACATGCCGGTTGGAGCAGATAAAGCATCGAAACACTACGCAGAGAGTGCTATTGAAGCGGGTTGTGCATTTATCAACGCTATGCCTACATTTATTGTATCTGATGATTACTGGGATAAGAAGTTTGGACAGGAAGGTTTACCTTGTATAGGAGATGATATAAAAAGTCAGTTGGGAGCAACTATACTACATCGTACATTGGTCAATCTTTTTAATGAACGCGGCATAAAAGTAACAAAAACTCATCAGTTGAATTATGGTGGAAATTCTGATTTCTACAATATGCAGGAACCTGACAGATTGAGTTCCAAACTTACAAGTAAAAAAGAGGCTGTAACCTACCTATTAAAAAATAAAAGCATTTCTGAAAATATATTCATAGGTCCTGCAGGTTATATACCCTGGTTAAAAGATAGAAAACATGCAGATATCCTCATCAAGGGGGAAAACTTTGGAGGGGATGAAGTTGAAATAGAGTTAAAACTGAAAGTTACCGATAGTCCAAATTCTGGTGGTGTGATGGTAGATTCTATAAGATGCGCTAAATTGGCTTTAGAGCGGAGGGAGTCTGGATCATTGGTCTATCCTTCTGCAACTTATATGAAACACCCTCCGGTAAATATGACTGATGAAGAAGCAAGAAATGGTCTTTTAAATTGGATAGAGGAATCAAATGTCGATAAATGATAAAACTCTAATTATAGATGCAACATATAGATGTAATCTATCGTGTAGATATTGTAAATGGAGTATCGATAATGAAGTTACTAGAAAAGAAATAGATTATAAAGAAATTTCTTTATCAAAAAATATTTTAGATGCTTTAAATATTGACAGAGTAGTTTTTTCTGGAGGGGAACCATTATTAAGAGATGATATCTATGAGCTGATTTACCATTATCACAAATTGGATATGGAATCAATTTTAATTACAAATGGATTAAAACTGAATGAAACGGTATTAAGCAAATTAATAGAGAATGGTTTGACTGGTTTGACATTTTCAATCGATTCTTTAGATTATAAAGTATTATCAAAATTACGTAGATTAAGTGAAAAAGAATTTAAACGGATAATCAAAATGATTTCGGTAGCAAAAGAGAAGTATAATGAATTAGAGATAGGAATAAATGTAACTATTACACCATTAAATTTGAATTCTGAAAATATACATGAGCTTTATGAGTTTGTTCTAAATAATGATTTAGATTTCATTAAATTTCAACCTGTATTTGATGATGGCCATGATAATGGAAAAGAGGATGAAATATTCTTTGATGAACACAATATAGAAATATTTAGAAAGATTGCAGAGATAACTAAGGAATACATGAAATATGGGGTCACGACAAATCCACCTGAATTTTGGCGTGATGTACATAGTCTTATTACTGGAAATAACCTTGCATCTGAAAGTTGTTCAGCTTTAGGTCATCAGGTGATGCTTATTGATGGAAATATTCAGACATGTTATTGGAGGCCCGATTTTTCTTTTTCACCAGATTCCATTAGTAAAATTAAATTAGAATCTAAAATTGAGGAATATAGAAAATCTCTTAACAGATGTACCGTAAATTATTGGTGTTTCTGTAACCAACCATTAGATCAAATCTGGCGTGATGAAAAATGAAGAAAATAACTTTAGATATAATAGTACCCTCATTTCGTGCTGACCCTGAGAAATTACAAAAGATAATTGATTTAAATATTGATAATTCATTGGTAGAAAAAAGAACTATAATTATCATAGATAATCCTAATATTTCTAATGATAAAATAGATAAAATCAAACAGAGGAATGTGTTGGTCCATAAAAATAAAAAAAACATGGGTGCTTCAAAGTCAAGAAATGTTGGTATTGATTTGAGTGAAGCAGATTATCTATTATTTTTAGATGATGATATCGTGCCCAATAATAACTTATTGAATAACTATTTAAAAGCGATAAGATCTGATCCAGATTCTCCCGGATTTGTTGGTGTAACTAAATTTCCTAATCCTTGTAACTCTTTTACTAAAGCTTTAATTTATAGTGATATACTGACATTTTTTGATTATGCTGAAAAGGTTGAAAATATGTCATGGGGGGTTACAGCTAATCTATTGATAAAAAAGAAAGCTCTTGACGGTATAAGGTTTGACCAAGAAACATTCCCTAAAAAAGGTGGAGGAGAGGATATTGATTTTTGTTTGAATATTATAAAAAAGTTTAAAAACAAAAAAATGAAAACTGTATCTTCTGCAAAAGTCAAACACCCCTGGTGGAACGATGGTAAATTCCATTTAGATAGATTTTTCCGTTGGTCTTTTGGAGATTCAGTTTTACCTTCGTTGCATCCTGAATTTAAATACCTTAATTTCCCAAACCTAATTGGTTTTCTAATATTGTCAAGCCCTCTTATATTTGTTTATAATTTCAAAATGCTTCCATTATGGTTAATTACTATCTTCATCTCTGAATTTTTAATTGAATTCACTCGTGTACGTTTGGTTCATAAAAAATTTGCTAATCCTTTCATAGTTTTTTTCTCCATATTTATACGAACCGCCAACGATTTAGGTCGTTTTGTAGGTTATTTAAGAAATAAAATGTTTCCGTTTATACAACGTTTTGATTATTTTACTACCGGTATTAGTATTAGATACGAAAGGAAGTTAGCTAGTATAAAGTTTTTAATTTATTTCACAATTACAGTGATTATGGCATATTATTATATCTTAAAATAATAATATTTACCCTCTTGCATATTTTCCAACCCCCCCAACCACCAACCCTCCAACCGCAGATCATAATCAAATCAACCGTCGATCGTAATTCGTGTAAAAGTTATAAGACTACTCTCTAGAATACAACCCCTCGATATAACAAAAATAACACCGAAATACTTTATACGAATATCCTTTTCGAGAAATAATTAAAATGGTGTAAAAAATGGTCGAATTTCTAAAAACTACAGGCGTTTCATATCATTTGGAAAATTTAATAGATAACTCTAGAGAAAAGCTCATTCTGATTAGTCCATACTTGAAAATCAATGATCGGATAAAAGAACAACTTGAAGAAAAAAATAGGATGAAGATGGATGTAAGGATGATATATGGAAAAAGTGAACTTCATCCAGAAGAAAATAATTGGTTAAAAGATCTCGATTTTGTCAGATCCAGTTATTGCGAAAACCTTCATGCAAAATGCTACTTAAATGAAAAAGAAGCTATTATCACTTCTATGAATCTTTATGAATTTTCACAGGTAAACAACAATGAAATGGGTATATATGTTACTCGTGATGAGGATCCAGAAGTTTTTAAAGACATTAAAAACGAAGCTACTAGATTGATGAGACTTAGCGATGAAATAGAGATATCCGTTGAAAAGGTAGATTCTAAAGAACTAGAAGATTCGGAAGAAGAAAAAGGACATTGCATCAGGTGTAAAAAAGAGATCCCATTAGATCCTAAGAAACCGTACTGCAGCGGCTGCTACAAAACCTGGAACGAATACAAAAATAACGATTACAAGGAAAAACACTGCCATATCTGTGGAAAGGAGATGGATTCTACCAGGAATAAACCGGTCTGTTACGACTGTTTTAAAGAATACAAGAACGAATTAGATTTCCTTCACAAGATGAAAACTCAAAGGATTCGGGGGAAGAAACCGGTTACTGTATAAGATGCAAGAAAGAGATCGATCTTAATCCAAAAAGCCCCTATTGCAGTGATTGCTACCAAAGCTGGAATCAATATAAGAACGAAGAATACGAAGAGAAACACTGCCATATCTGCGGG
>Ga0207421_10003548_pt1 | contig 18505 bp, 12 predicted proteins | sample SodLakKL_010_SED_4_FD_187542 | JGI IMG/M metagenome (GOLD analysis project Ga0207421, IMG submission 187542) | Alkaline sediment microbial communities from Lake Tanatar, Kulunda Steppe, Russia - 8KL_010_SED (SPAdes) (version 2) | ecosystem: Environmental > Aquatic > Non-marine Saline and... | reverse complement strand
ACTCGGCGATGGACTACACGGCCAGAATTATCGTGTGGCCAATTCAAGTAGCGTTGAACGCGCCCTGAGATGGTGACTCTCCTCATAAAGGCAAGGAAGCTGAGGAGTCGGTGATGCTACGGATACTCCCCCTACTCCCAACGAAAGAGCCAAGCGGCCAGGGCAACACCCACAATGAGGACGCCTCCCAACACAAGGATTTCACGGAGATGCTCACTCAGGCCGTGCCCAGACCATAACCCGCCGAAAAGTGTCACCACGTGGGTCAGGGGTACAAACCTTGCCACGTTACGGACCGTTTCGGGCATGACTTGCTGCGGAACCACGGCTCCCGAGAGGACGAGCATTGGATAAAGCAGGACATTTCCCACCACCATGGCGGCCCTGGAAGTGGGTATAATGCTCGCCAGGACGTAAGCGACACTCAGGAAGGCAGCCGCGCTCAGGAACACTCCGAGAGCGAGAGTCGGGAGGCTTCCGTGAAATCGCACTCCATAGCCGAACCTGCCCAGGAGAAAGACCACGGTGACCCCCAGCACCATCATGGCGAAGTTACCCAGTACGTCGCTGGCGATGTACGTCAGTGGCCTGAGGGGCGTCGCCCGAAAACGGCGGAGCACACCCGTCTCACGCCTGGTCGCAGTTTCTATCGGCACTCCCGCAATGCCGAGGATTCCGATGACCAGGGCAGCATAACCCGACAGGTTCACGTCCAGATGCCCTCGTCCCCCCAGCTCGGAAACCGGCTCATTGCCGAGGATGAAGCCCATCATGACGAGGAGCATGACCGGCATCAACAGAGTGAAGAACACCGCGATAGGCTCCCGCAGATAAAGCTTCACCTGAACAACAACGAGTTTCCCCAGCGCACGTGTCTGAAGCATCTAATCCCTCATCTCCCTGCCAGTCAGCGCCAGAAAGACGTCTTCCAGGCCGGGCTCCTCAGTCCGCAGTTGGCCAAATGAGACCTTACTGCTCTCCAAGGCCGAGATCACTCGGCCCAGAAACCCACTCCCTGATCCGTGGACCACCACGCGGCCGTTGCGCTGTTCGACGCGGGTGACGCCGGGAATGTCACTCAGGACCTCTGTGTCCATTCTCCCCTCGACAGCAAAAACCACGCGGGTTTCCGCCTTCAGAGCCGCAATCAGGTTGTCCGGCGTGTCCAGGGCCATAATCCTGCCGTGATCCATGATGGCGACGCGGTCGCAGAGGCGCTCGGCCTCTTCCATCGAGTGAGTGGTCAGAAATACGGTCTTGCCCCGCGCGCGGATGTCCTCAACCATTCCCCACATGGCCCGGCGCGACTGGGGATCGAGGCCGGTCGTGGGCTCATCCATAAACAGCAGATCCGGATCATTCACTAGGGCCAGAGCTATGAACAGCCTCTGTTTCTGACCACCCGACAAAGTGGCAAATGGTGAGTGTTTCTTGGCACTCAGGCCCAGTTGCTCTAGCAGCTTCTGCCATTCGAGGGGATTACTATAGAAGTGGGCAAACAGGTCCAGGGTCTCCCCAACCTTGATTCTGGGCGGCAAGGCATCCACCTGGAACTGGATGCCAATCCGCTCTGCAAGGGCGTAGTGATCGACACCGGGGCGCATACCGAGGACCCGCACCGTGCCCTGATCCGGCCTACGCAAGCCCTCGATGCATTCCACGGTTGTAGTCTTACCCGCGCCGTTAGGCCCAACCATTCCGAATATTTCACCGGCGCGGATGTCAAAGGAGATGTCATCGATGGCGGTCAGGTCGCCGTACCGCTTCACAAGACCGTCAACCTCGACCACTTTCTCACCCATTGATTTCACCTCTCTGCTTCGCCGCTCCTCCGCAGCTTCAAATCTGAGGTATGGCCAATGCTTCCTTCTATCTGCGCAGTCGTTCCTCCTGCCTCTTCACAACTGAGAGCCGTGTGGGTTCAAAGCCGCTGTCCCGTTCTATGGACAGCCCCAGCGGACCACGGACTGATTCGAGCTCGGATAGTGAGAAGTACCCCATCTCGGGATAGTGGCCTACAACGAACCCGAAGCACAGGTCCTCACCGTCGAATTCAATACAGTAGCAGGTCCCCTTGCTGTCCGGAGTAAAGAATTTTGCCTGGACTACCGGGTCGTCATCGTCCTCTGTGGAGTAAAGGGGTGGTAGCTTTTTCCGGAGTGCCTTCGTTAGCAATTTCACTCTTACCACCTCCTGTCCAATAGAAATTTCACCTTTGCTAGTTCGGCTACATTGAGTAGAACGCCCCGAAATAGAATTAGCCCTCCGGCACTCTTACCGGAGAGCTATGTGTTCCGTCTCACTCTGGACGCCCACTTCATCTATTCAAACTCTTCGGATATATGACTGGGCCTTGATTGTCCAGAGCTAAACTCGTAAGTACTGTACCAATACGCTCCTCCAGTTGAATCCTGACGGTGTAAGCATCTACTGCCTCCATAGTCTCTATCGCTTCATTGAGATCTTGTCCCACTCCTGACCAATGCATCCATCGCTCCAGGGATGCAACAACATCCTCAGAAGTCATTTCCTGCCCATCATGAAACGGAACGCCTTCCCGAAGGCGAAAGATGTATTCTGTCCCTAAGTCGTCTCCGTGCGCTGCATCAGTGTTCCTTCTGAGGTAACGAGGTAGAACGCGTCATTACGTTCGTGGTGGCGGTCATTAACGACGATCTCGGGGCTGATGAGGCCGGATCCTCCCCCTGGTATTGCGGGAACAGCTCGCGACCCTCCGCCTCGCCCCGGGCCCCGCCGTCCTTGAAGAAGTATTCATTTATGCCCCCCATGACACCGAAGGCGAAGTTGAACAGGCGCTCCCGCCGCACCCGCGCCTTGGGGACCCCGGTTTCCGGGTCGCGGTAGTTGTGGGCCCGCTGTATGTCGGCAGTCTCAGTTTTGTCTTTGATAGGGTGAACTTCCTTCTCCTCGAGCTCCCTGCACAGAGATGAACCTTGCGACAAGAGAAGGTGGCAAGCCTCGCTTCTTCAGTCCCGGCGGGCTGCGTCCTGTATTTTTTCGATGAAGGCCGTCTTGGCCCCGGTGTATGCGGGGCGATCATCTCGATACTTGCGGGCCAAGGACAGCTTCAGGCGTTGGTATTTTCGCGCTGCTTGCGGATGCGCCCGGAGATAGTCACGGAACAGGAGGTGGCGCCGCCAGGACCAGCTGCGGTGCGTCATCAGGTGAACGTGATATCCGGGATCTGAACCGGCGCTCTTTCTGGACAGGACAAAGTGCCAGTCCTCCTCTTCCGGGTCAGAGACTGTGTATCCGAGCGACCGCAGGGAACTGAGGCTCTCCAGTGCCGCCGCCTTGCCCGCCAGCCCAACCATGATGTCGATGATCGGTTTGGCCGCCAGGCCCTCGACGGCGGTACTTCCGATGTGCTCTATGGCCACTATCCATGGGGCGGCCACGTCTGCAATCCTCTGAGCTTCTGCTTCATATAACGCCGGCCAATCTGGATCATAGGGCGCCATCACAACAGGTGCACTCATCCGCATCCTCCTCTTTCTGTCAGCCATTATACTCTGTTGATCGCGGGCTTTATGGGCGGCTCTTTTCTGGCAGCGCAGGTCGAATAACGGGACATATCTACCCAGGTGCATCCGCCTTACCCGGTCATCGCCGACAGAATCACCCCCAGGAGGATCACCATTACCCCCTGGATTCGGTGCGGGGAGATCTCCCGCCGGGATAACCCCCACAGACCGTACTTGTCGATGAAGAGGGCGGCAATCACCCCCGCGCCAACCTGCGTACCGATGGACACTCTGAGGCCGGCGATGGCGACGAAAAAGACCATGGATGCGACACCGATGACATTCAGTGCCCCGGGAACGAGGTGCATCCATCTAACCCCCCCACGGGGAAGCTTCTTTCTGATGAGGGAGTAAAGAAAAAGCAGTACGGCGCCGGGGGTGAGAAATAACCAGGTGGCCGTCATCACCCCCACTTCTTGTCCGAGGGCCGAGTTCAGGCCGGCCACCACGTTCATCGCGGTTCCCATGAGGAGCGCGACCAAAATACCGTCCCACCGCACCCCGGGAAACCCCGCCTTGGGTTCGGCAGAGTGATGGGCGAAAGACGCCCTGGTGCCCGGGCGCCGTGATGACTGCAGTAAGTCGACAATGCTCAGTCGCCCCATGCCCACCAGGAGAATGGCGACGGCGAGCACACGCATGGCGCTGATGGGAATCTCCCGCAAACCGAGAAAGCCGATGTGATCAAGCAGGAGGCTCATAACCATCTGCCCGGTAAAGGTGGCGGCGCCCATGAATGTCACACCTATGAGATCGATGGTGTGCACGACCACCATGATCATGAAGGCGTTGAGGACACCGGGAATGAAAAGGTAGAGTGGGACTTCGGCCAGAGCTGTGATATTGAGCCCACCTTCAATGACATAAGCGAGAGGTGGCACCAACAGAGCCCCGACGGTGAGGAATATGAGAGTCGCCCTCATCAGCCCGAGCTTGCGGCCTACGTGGGCATTGGCAGCCGCAGACAGCTGCATCATACAACCTACCAGGGCTATTGAGAGAATAATTATCGGCACGAAAATCCCCACTCTCCCTGAGCACATCTGCATCCGCCTGCCCAATGTTTCCATCATACCGGAAAAACGCTGCCGCGCCATCTGTGCCCTCAGTCAGATTAACAGGGTCGCAGAATATGCGCCACCACACACGTTCGTGGTTCAGGTGCCAGTGGCCACCTGCGTTGCCCCCGGCCCGACCGATCCATCGTACCCACAAGTACAGATGAATCGTCCTCACTTACTGATGGGTGAAAATACCCTGGCTGCAGACGCAGATGGGGGCCGCTCCTCATTTCTGAGCAAGTTCTGAACGAATTTCACTCCGCCATAGAGGAGCACACCGCCGCGCCAATAGGGGACAATTTAGCGCCAGGATTTCATAAAATCGAGATGACCACACACCTGGACATCGACCAGAAGGGGTGGCCAGGTGCCGCAAGGATACCGGCAGGAGGCGCATGCTGGACGCCCTGGAATATCCATCGACCGGTTTGCCAATACCACTGCAGGAAAGTAGTCTCTGATGCTGTGGGGTTGTTTCCGGGTGAGAATCTGCTCCCGTCAGCCGCGCATCGGCAGACAGGGCCGCAGATAGACGGCCGCCGAGGATCCGCCTGCCGACAGCGTCCGGGTAAACAGGCTGTGCAGCTGCCCCGGCGCGCGTTCCTGGGCCTCCCAGTCCTCCAGCAGCATGCCGCTCAGCGCCCGATAGGGAGACACATCCCACCCCAGGGACTTGATCCATGCGGCCACCCGGTCGGCAGTCTCGCGGTGTCCGATGAGGGGAAGTGGGAACGGCGCCGCCATTGTCACCTCGACCACCTCGCCGTCGTCTACATCCAGGCGCAGCGCCACCCCGCTCTTCTGCCGGGCAGCCAGCGACTCCCGCAGCACACCCGCAATCCGGGGACAGAGAGCATCTCCGTCCGCCGGAAGCCCGGCCAACACCAGCAGCTGTTCGACGAGAAAGCGCCGCCACCCCGGGAGCTCATAGTACACCTTGCAGCCGAAGGTCCCGCCCCCTCCCAGTCCGAACCCCAGCTCCTGCGGAAATCCCGCGCCGTCCAGCCGATCGAAGATCCGTGCGCGGGCGCTGGAAGGCGGGATGCCCGCAGCGGCCAGGGCGGTCTCCAACCGACCCCGCGCCGGACCGGCCTCCCCGTGCAGCAGGTTCACATAAATCTTCAGTACCGGCGGCGCATCCTCTGTGTGCTGCACGCCCGTCCACACCCAGAAACGCAGGTAATCCGGTACCGTCCAAGCCGGCGACACCAGAGTCCTCACGCCCCGCCTGGCACGCTCCCAGCCATCACTGTATCCCAGAGCACCGGCCACCACGGCCAGGTCTCCGAGGCCGCGGACGGCCCGCCGATACGGCGCAGACAGCGGACTGCCGATCTCCGCCGCGTAGCGCAGGGCCGGCTTGGATCCCTCTCCCAGCCGGACGGAGAATTCGATGGGCGAGCCCCCGGCCAGCGACGACAGCTGTTGCGAGGGCCAGGGGCAGGGCGGAGCCAGACTTCGGGCAGTCAGAGAGGCAAAGAGCGCCCGCGCGTCATCGGCGCAGCCGTGGCTCAACCCGAGCACTCGCGCCGCCCGCACCACCTGCGCATCGAGATGAGCGCCCAGCGGCGACCGCACCCCGGGGGGTCTTCGATCATCCGATCGTCCCACAGCTGCTGCATATTCCCGCGGGCGGTCCGCACACAGGGACGTCACCGCCGTCGCCGTGGTAAAGAGCCTCCGGTCGTCGCGGCCGATGAGCGTCCGCTCCGCGGCGCAGGTGTCCCCTCCGGGCGAGGGCACGCGCAGGATCCCGGCGGCAGACCAGCCCCCGTCGGCCGCCTGCGCGCCTACCAGCCGCCGCAGTACCGGCACTTTCTCCCGGCGCAGCGCACGCTGTGCCCGCCGCGCCCACGCCGCATCGAAGGCAGAGGTCTCAGGGAAATTTCCATCGACTGGCCTCTGCAGCCCGGGCCGTCCGGCCGCGGCCCACACCTCCAGGACCAGACCCGTGGGATAGCTGGGCGTCGGCCACCACAGGCTGCTCCACCATCCCCGTTCGTCCTGCGCCCCACCCAGCAGACGCACCCAAGCCCGGGCCAGCTCCCCCGCCTTCAGCTCGCCCGCATCGGCCAGTGCGCGCAGTACCGCGGCGGTGACATCCGGCGCAAGCGCTCTCCACGGATGCGCAGGATGGCGGTAGCGGTAGGTGAGAAAACCCCGGCCGGGCACCTCGTGTTCACGCATAAAGGCCAGGGCATCGGGCGGGACCTGGAGCCCGGTGCGCGCCAGAAGCGAGATAGCGTGCGCCGTGGAGTCGGCGTCGGGCGGCACATTGCCGTTGTATCCCCAGCCCCGCATCGGGCGCGGCTGCCGCCGGAGCCACTGCGCGGACCGCCGCGCGCAGCAGCCCGCGGCCCGCCGCCAGGGCCCGGAGAGGTCGGCCGACTGCGCAGCCTCATGCAGGGCCAGACCGACGTAGGCGGTGACCCAGGCGTCGGATGCGCCCACCGGCAACCAGAAGTCGGCGAAGCCCCCGGTACGGCCCTGCCCGCGCACCAGATAGGCGATGCCCCGCTCGAGGGGGCCGGTCGGCGTCACTATCTCTCGTCCTCTTCTACCGGATTGGGCACGACGAAGAGGCGGCTACCCGCAGTCTCCCGTGCCTCGCTCCACGCACCGATCCGATCCAGGTAGATGTTGCGCACCCGATAGGAGAACTGGTGCAGCCGCTCGGCCTCCTCCCCCAGCAGATCAGGAAGCGTCACATCCAGGGAGACCTGGGCCCGCGCCTCGTCGCCGCGGCCCAGCGCCATCTGCAGCGGCGAATGACCGTCCCGCACAATCTGCACCTCCACCGCGTGCAGATCGGCAAAACCATCCGGGACGGAATCCGCCATAAATACCGGGCACTCTGCCTCGATCACCCACCGGACGCTTCCGCGCGGTAGCACCCGGTGGACGCGGTCGAGCGTCTCCTCGGGCGGCTGCATCAGCCGCGGGTCGGCCAGCTCCACGGCGACAGCGTTCCATAGCGCGCCGCCGACCTCCTCGCCCGGGCGCAGATCCACAGAAGTTTCATCATCCGCTCCGATCTTCAGGGGGAAGGGGGTCGACGTGGCCGCGGGAAACGCCCCCAGGGGGACGACCGAGTTGCTGTCCACCTGCAGCAGACGGGGGTAAAAGCCCCCGACCTGCACGGGCGTCGACGCCCGGTTTTGTAGACGCACCTCCCCGGGGGACAGGACTCCCTCGTCCAGGTGCACCTGCACCGGCAGGCCGGCCAGCTCCCGGAAGCGCAGGCGCATGGGGATGCGGCGGGTCAGCCTCTCGGGCGGGTCCTCTCCGCCGGCGATCTCGACCTCCACGGCCACCGCAACCTCGCCGGTGAGGCCGGTGAGGGCGCTCAGCATCTCGCACAGGTGGCGGTAGAATTCCGCCGTCACGTCCAGCGTCAGATCGATCCCCCCCTCCAGGCTGATCTCGGCGACCTGATCGCCCACCGTCTGAATGCCTTCGGGGAACATGCCGCCCAGTGAGAGGCTGGCCTCCCGGTAGCCGCCGGTGACCACGTGCGGATGAACGTACGCGCCGTCGCTGAGGGCCTGCAGCCAGTCGCGCAGCTGCACCAGCTTTTGTGGATCGTGCCAGGGCACGGCGCGCAGGGTCACCCGCACCCGCGGCTCCCCGTCATCGTCCCGGTACAGCACGGGGATGACGTGGGGAATCCCCAGCTCCTCGTCGTAGGCCAGACGCAGCCCGTCGGGCAGGCGGTATACCGTGTTGGGGAAAGGCGAACGGCAGATCATCCCGTAGGGAGAATCCGTCCACTCGGCCGGCAGCGACTCCTCTTCCCGCAGGGCAGCGTAGATGGGCCGGTTGGCGTCGAGAGACGGCGCAAAGAAAAACTCCAGCTTGCGCACTACCGTCCCGGCGAAAAAATCCGGCTCCGCGAGACGGTCCAGGTGCTCGGTCCACGTCCGCTCCGGCCAGTCAGGGTCCTTCAGCTTGGCCGCCGCGGACTCGTTCAGCACGCCGGAGATCGGGGGCAGCTGCACCACGGATGCCTTCCCTATCCCGGGCTTCGTCGTGACGGCATCACCCGACCGGATCGCCTCCGTAATCTTCTTCACGTCGAACGCCGGTTCCCCCTTTACGGCCCTGAGCAGCGCCTCCGGCGTCTTGACCCGCATGGAAAAGTGCCGGTCGATGTCGGGTTTGTGGGGTTTGCGCACAGGATCCGCTGCACCGCCGTCCACCCAGTATCCGTAGCTGAGCTCGACGTGCAGGCGCGCGCGGGCTCCGGAATCCGAGAGCGCCCGGTACAGCTCATCCAGTCGGTGCTGTGCGACCTCGGACCCGGCGACGATGTGAAATGCCGGGGCACCCGGCTCGTCCGCCCGGTCGTTGGACATCACAAGCGGCTCCGAAAACGTCCACTCCCCGTCCGGTTCCCAGCGCAGCATCATCTCCTCCACCCGTACATCCAGGGGCCGGGCATTCCCGGGTATCCCCTCCGGGGGCCGTTCCTCCAGCACCAGCCGCAGCGAGATACCGCCGTCTGCGTCTTTGAGAAACGCCACCTCCGGACCCGACCGCCCGACCGCCCGCGCGGCCACCCGCAGCTGGGGACGGTAATACAGCTTTCCGTCACGCGCCTTGTAGGCGCGGTCGTCCCGCACGGGCTCTTCGCCCCGAAAAAAGCGGGGGGCGTCCCGTTCGGCCTCCAGATGCAGCATCTTCTGCACCTGCGACAGCTCGAGCGAAGTCACCGGACGGCCCATCGACCGCACCTTCAGCGGCACCTGCTTGATTTCAATCCGGTTGTGTGCATCGGACACGATTCTCACTCCCTCACTGGATGATCAATACAGTATCGTCCGTCCCGGTCCACGCCGTTTCCCGGTTATCTCCGGGATCGGCCCCGATGAAGCGCAGCCGGTAGCTGTACGACCGCCTCTTTCTGTCCCGCAGCAGCACCTTCCAGCTCTCGTCCGGGTCGGCCGCGGAGCGGAAAGTGAGGCTCTGTGTCTCGTAGATGTCGTTGTCCGCGTCGTCGTACTTCAGGTAGACCACCACCAGCTGGTACCTGCTCCAGTCCGCGGTGGAGCCGATGACCGTCACCTCCAGCACGTCCACGGCTCCCGGTCCCACCGGGATGGTGCCGCCCAGCTCGGCCCGCTGCCTGCCCTGCTCCACGCGGGACCCGTTGCGGTTGATAATGGTGACGGTGTAGGTGAACTCGCTGTGCCCGGGGTCGCGCAGTCCGAGGGTCCACGCGCTCACCTCGCCATTTTCCGCGATCTCGGCGTGGTGCGTCGACTGCAGGCCGTTGGCCGCATCCTCGTAGACGGCGTCGACGATGATCTTTTCCACCATAGCGAAGTCGGCCTGCCCCAGAAAACGGACCGTCGCGGTCCGCTCGAAGGGATCGCGGATGGTCAGGGTCTCGCCTCTTGTGGTCTGCTCCGGCAGATCCATGCGCCCGCCGTCCGCCAGCAGGTAGCTGATCTGGTAGTGATAGGACTGGGGCTCGCCCGGTTTGCCGGTGTAGGTGAAGAAAGTGGCGGCCGGGTGTTCGCGGCTCAGCTCGAACGACTGCTCGGCGCTGGGTGCACTGTAGTCGGGATAGCGCATCCGGACGTGCACCGCCCGGACCGACTCCGGCATGGTGCCCAACAGCACGTTGACGCGGATGAAGCCCAACCGGCTGTAGGATATGACCAGCTGCCGGTCGTCGGCCTCAGTGGATCCCGTCCGGGGCACCCGGATGGTCTCCCCCGTGTCCTCGTAGCTTATCTCGCTCCAGTAGCGGTAGGAGTCCCTGGGCACCCCGTCCGCGTCCCGGGCCATGATGACGCGGAAGCGGGCCACCTCTTCGGCGCTGCGGAACAGAAACTCCCGCACCCGCCGAATTCGCTCGCCCCGCGCCTCGTCGGTGTGATCGTACTCCAGAAACACCTTCAGGCCGTACACCGGATCGTCGTCGAAGTTGACGTTGGCGTTTATGTGCACGTCAAGCTCCTGAAAATACGGCCGGTCCAGGTTCAGGTAGCTGGTGCGCGCGCGCAGCTCCTCCGCGCTGAGGGCCTGGGAAAAGATTACGCTCGGGTTTACCTTCTGCTCCACCACCGTGCTCTGGTTGATGGTGATATCCAGCGTCCCGGTGTCGACGGTGTGCACCGGCACGCCGTCGCCCGGATCCCCTTCCTCTTCGCCGGCCACCTCCCGCAGCGCCGCCTCGAAGAACCCGGGCAGGACATTGTCCTGCACTATGCCGAAGGCCATGTTCAGCAGCCTCGTCCTCATCTCATCATCGACCCCCGGCAGGGTGGAGTCGTCCACCTCGATGGTGAGGTGGTGGAAGGTGCGGGAAAACTCGGTGATGCTCGCCAGCTCGCTCCACTCTTCCCTGCGGGTAATCTCGTGCGTCCAGCCGAGGAAACGATACCGGTGCACTGTCTCCCGGCGGCGGCGCACGTAATCCCGCACCTCCCGGTAGAATGCCCCGCGGTCGCCCCGGATGCGGATCTGCACCGCCGGGATACGGGCGGCGAATGTCAGCTCGTACCACACCCCGGCGGGCACCAGCTCTTCCTCTAGGGCCTGGCGGAACAGCTCGGCCCCGTCCTGGCTCAATGTGGCCGAAAAGCTCGCCGTGTTGGCACCGATGAGCGAGGGCTGAGTCGAACCGGCCTCGTGGGGCACCATGTCCGGCCCCAGGGCCCTAAACCGCACCGACCCGTCCAGCCAAAGATCGGGATAGCCCAGCTCCGGCTCGGTGTAGCGCACCGGGCGCCACAGATACAGCCGGCCGGCCCGATGCTCCTTTTGCAGCATCTCCCGCAGGTACGCCCGGATCTCCTCCTCCGTCTCCCTGGACACTCCCGCCTGCGCGGTGACCGCCAGGTACCCGTTGGCGATGTCCAGCTGGTCCTCGGGCAGCCGGTCCACATCGCGGGCGTAGAGCATGAAAGTGAACAGGGGGTTACCGCTGCCGTCGCGGGCGATGCCGGCCCGCTCCGATACCATGTAGAACTTGTGCGGTCTCTCGTCGTCCCGGTACACCTTGACGTGCGGTATCCCGGGCACGTGAAACGATTCGTACAGGTTCAGCATATTGTCGTCTCTCCTTCCCTCTCTATTCGAGCCGCACGACGGTGAGTCCGGCGCGCAGCTCCTCCTCCGACAGGGCCGGCGGTCCGGCCAGCTGCAGATTCCAGGGGCAGGCCTCCCCGGCCGCGTACGCGAACCTCACCCGGTGCCCCGCCCCCCGTCGACCGCCCTCCCGCTCACCGCCGCCAGTACGTCTTTTGCCCGCCAGTGCCCGCACCCGGTAGCAGATGCGGGCATCCGGCAGCCCCGCCAGCCAGGCCCGGCGCAGCGCCCGGGCCCCGTCGGGGGACAGGTCGGAGGCCAGCACGCACTCGTTTTCACCCACCATGGACGGTCTGCCCCGCAGGCGCACCCCGGCGGTCAGCTCCGCGGTGACCTCGCCCTCCGTCCAGTCCGGGCTGACCACCACCACATCCTCCGCCTCCGGGGCCCCGGTCCCCTCGTCCGCCAGCCGCCCCCGCAGCGAGGACCGCTCCGCCCGGGTGAAGCCCAGACTCACCGTCAGCATCACCCCGCCCCCGGCGATTTTTCGTGCGGCCCCCTCGCCCCGCTCGAACAAGGTGAGGGAGGCGCGGGGCCATCCGTCCGCATCGCGCACCACCCGGGGCTCCGCAGGCACCGCGTAGAACCGAGCGGCCGAGGTGCAGTCCGGATACACATGCACCCTCCGGGGCAGCGAGACGGTCTTTTTGCGCGACGGATCCAGCATCGGGCTACCCCTTTCCAATCCCGACGGGCCGCCGCCGGCGGGATCACTCGATCTCCCCCGGGTGCACCAGAAGCAGCGGCCGGTCATCCTCGCGGAACTCGCCGGCCGCCTCCCGCCCGTCGGCGTAATAGACGGTGACCCGCCAGCGATAGGTGTTCGCGTCCCGTCCGGCGCGCCGCACCCGCCAGTCCTGGGCGTCCGAATCGGGGCCGTCGGTGATGAGAAGGGACGTGCGCTGGTCGAACCGCGGGTCCCCGTCCGGATCGCCGTAGACCAGATCCACCACCAGCGCGCTGATGTCCAGATCCGCCAGCTCCGGCCCGATGTAGTTCACCGACACGGAGAAGACGCCCTCGGCGGGGATCCCCACGGTGAGGCTGCGGGAGATGGCGCTGCGCCAGTCGTCCTCCTCAAAGCCGCCGTCGGCGTAAAAGCGCCGCTGCCGGTAGCCGAGCTCCACCGGCACATCGCCGCGGGAAAGCCGCACCGACCAGATCTTCCGCTCGCCCGCCGCTGCCAGCTCGAAGGTCCGCGCATACACCACCGCCCCGTCCTGCCGCACCTCCATGTCCACCAGGACCCCCTGCAGCTCCCCCAGGGGATCCAACATCACGATGTCGCCGTCGAGCCGGTCGGAGCGCAGGGCGCTCACCACCACCGTCCGGTTCGCCGCCGCCGCGCCGTCGTCCGGGGCCCGCAGCACCGGCAGCTCCTCCCGCGTGCCGTCTGTGTAGTACAAAACCGGCGCCGCCTCGTACTCCTCCCGCTCATCCGCGAGGCGGATGGGCACCACCTCCGACCGCCGCTCGGGAGTGAGGCGGACAATTCTGGAGTCGTCGATGTCGTGCGCCGTGGACCGGTAGCGCACCCGCACGTGCGCCTCCTGCACGTCGGCCGGCAGGTTGGGAGCCAGCTGCACGGTGACGGGCAGGGTGCGGCGCAGCCAGCCCGGATGCACGGACAGGCTCCGCGCCTCGGTCTCCGTCCAGGGCCCTCTCACCCGCGCGTCGCGCACGCCGATGCCGAAGTCGCTCCGGTAGTCGACCACCAGCCGGTACTCGTAGGACTGACTCTGCCCCGCATCGACAAAAAAGGTGAAATCCCGGCTGTCCTCGGCCCGGCGGAGGATGGCCTCCGCGGTGTCCTTGGGACCGGTGCCGTCGGGGCGGGTCCCGTAGCGCATCTGCACCAGAAGCTGCACCACCCCCTCGGCGTCGAAGTCCACGGCGTGCGCGTTGACGTTGACGTCGATGCGCCGGAAGAAGGGATGATCGAGGTCCACCGCGTGCACCCGCTCCGCGAATTCCCCCGGGCCCGCGAGCAGCCGGAGAAAGCTCTGGGGGGCCACGGTCCGCTGCTGCGCGATGGTCTGGCTGAGATTGTAGGTGACTGCGCGTCGCTCGCTCTGCCGGATCCTCCGGTACGTGTAGACCTGGTCTCTGTCCGAAAGAGCGCCGGCCGCTTGTTTCCACCACGGCGACCCGTCGTCATCCTCCCCGCCGTCGGACGGGTCATCCGGATCCCCGTCGTCATCGCTCTCTCCATCCTCCGCCGACTCCCCCGCGCCGGGGGCATCGGAATCGTCATCCTCTTTGCCGCCGGCGTCCCCGTCAGCCTCCTCTGCATCACCGCGCCGACCGTCCGAGTCCTCATCTGGATCTGCGTCGGCATCTCCCCCGCGGTCGGGGCGCGGGCCGGAATCTTCCTCCGCATCGGAGCCGGGTCGACGACCGGATTCCTCACCCTCCTCGGAATCGTCATTCCCCCCGCCGCCGCGGCGGCGGCCGGAGTTCTCGTCCCCATCGGAGTCCGCATCTCCCCCGCCTCCGGGTCGACTGCCGGAGTCCTCATTCTCACCGGGGTCGGTATCCCCCCCGCGGGCGGGGAGGCGGTCGGAGCCTTCGTCCCCGTCGGGGTCGACATTCCCCCCGCGGACGGTGGGGGCATCGGCGCCGCCGGCCGCGGTCGCCGCATCGCGCAGCCGGGGCGAAAGCGTTGGGGTGAACAGGGCGCCAGTTGCCAGCTGCAGCACGAGCTCGTCGATCCGCTCCTGCCGCTGCTGCATGGCCTCCGGCGTGGACAGCTCCAGGGTGCGGGCGGTCTCCCGCACCGTGATGGCCTCCTCGCGGCGGAGGTCCTCCACGAGCCGGACTATATCCGTCTTGAAAAGGACCAGATCGAGCGAGAGGCGGCGGTCGAGGTAGTCGGCGGCCATCGCAAAATCGATGGTGATCTCGAGGTCGTAGGCCGGGAGCAGTCCCAGGTAATCCAGTTCATAGACGATGCCCACCGGCCGCACGTCCGGCGCATCACCCAGCGCGCCCATCAGCAATGCCGTCCCCTCCTCGCTGAGGGAAAAGGACAGGATGGCCCGGTTGTCCCCGTACAGGGAGGGGACGCCGGAACCCAGAATGCGCTGCACAAAGCGGGGGGAGGATTCGCCGTCCGGGTCCTCACCGTCGATGTCGGATACCCCCCCTGCTCCCCCGGCATCCAGGGCGATGGCCCGCACCGCACCGCGGATGATCGGCACAGGCGCCAGCGTGACCTCCCCGCCGAACTGCCGCCGGAGGCGCCCCTCGATCTGTCCGCGGCGACCGATGTCTGCGTCCACCGTCATGTTCAAAAAACCACCGGCCAGTTCGTCCCCCTCCGCGCCCGCCCGGCGGTAGGTAAAGAGGTCAAACAGCGGTCGTCCGTCCTCCCGACTGATGCGCGGCGGCCCGGGCAGGTAGTAGAACTGGTCGGAATCGTCGGTGTCCTGAAAGACCGTGATGCCGAGGATTTCCATTTTCGATTCCAGGTTCAGCATGGGTGACTCCCCCTTACATGTTTCCGATGAGGCCGGGTGCGGGGCTAGAGGTTCTGGGTCGGTATGATCAGATACGGGGCCGTCTCTTCCCGCCAGGGCGACTGGGAAACCGTCCCGTCTCTCCGGTAGGCGGTGATCTGATACTCGTACTGCAGGGAGGCTCCCGGCGGCAGCATGAGCTCCGCCTCGGCCTCCCGCGCGTCCGGTTCGATGAACACGTGGGCGGGCTGCTCCAGGGATGCCGGCGCATCGGCGGGCCGGATGCGCACCAGCAGGGCGTCGATTCCGATCTCCTCCAGGGAGGGACCGGTGAGCCGCAGCTGCAGCCGGACGGCGCGATGCTGCACGTCCCCCACTAAGATGGAGGGCTCGGCCGTCTCGGTCCACTCGCCGCGGGCCACCAGTCCCGCCTCGTAGGTGGTGACCCGGTAGCGGACTGTCGCGCAGTCGGGATCCAGCACCGGCCAGGACTGCGTCAGGCTGGCAAACGGCGGTACCAGCTGCACGCGGCCGCCCCGCCGGTAGTCGTTGCCCGCGTCCTCGTACCTCCACTGTACGTCGATCTGCTCCACCTGCGGCGAGATGGGATTGGGCCGGATGAACAGCTCGCGTTCACCGACGAAGGGCGAATCGACCAGAAAAAGCGGCGGTTCGCAGCGGACGGCGGGCGCCCGGTAGGTGTCCCCGTCGGAAAACACGTAGATGCAGCGGGCCGTGAACCGGCCCGCCTCCGGGGAGCGGGTGCGCACCCGCCACCGGCGGCCCGTTCCGGGGTCCCCGGGCTCCTCTGCGGGGAAGCGAAGGTGCCGGCGGGCGGAAAACTCCCCGTCCGGCGACACGTACTCCAGCTGGACGTCGACCTCCCGCACGTCGGGGTGCAGGCGCCCGGGCCCCACCTCCAGGGTGTGCATCCCGAAATCGGCGCGCGGGTTAATGGTGAGCGCGCGCTCGGCGCGCCGCCGGGGCGGGATCGCGTAACGGGGGGCATCCGCGGCGATCTGTGGATCCGGGGCAAACTCATAGGTCAGCCCGCAGCTGTAGGTGAGGCTCTCCCGGTCGCCGCGGCGGAAGGCAAAGGTCCTGTCGCCGGTGGAATCCGGTCGAAACAGCAGGGCCGCAGTCTCAGGGGGGCGCGGGTCGTCCTCCTCCCCGTAGCGGACGTGCGCCTGCACCTGGCGGAGACCCAGGGCGGCGAATTCCTCCGGGGTCGGCCCGGTCATGAGCACCTCCAGGTGATCGAAGAACGAGTGCTCCAGCGGGATGCGGTGGATGCGCTCCCGCAGCCGCTCGGGTGTGAGCAGGGAGGGGAGAAAGGCCTGCGGGGCGTGCCGTCGCTTCTTGGGGGAGCGCTCCCGGAAGTCATAGGTGAAGTTGCCCAGCTCTGACGTCCGCCGGTAGGTCAAGGCCAGCTGGACCGGGGTGCTCGACTTGCGGGCCTGGTCGGTCAGACTGCGTACGGCCCGGGTGACGTCACTCACCTCCACCGGGGCGCTGGGGCTGACCGGGTGAAACAGGCGCTGGATGATCTCGTCTTTGAACAGTGAAAGAGCCCGCTCCCGGCTCCGCTCGGCTTCCGCCCCGACGGCCCCGCTGGTCAGCTCCACCTCGATGGCCCCTTCTCTTTCCAGCTGTTCCATTTCCGCACCGATCTCCGCTTCCCCCCAGCTGCACGCCCCGCTGAGCTCCCCGCCGAAGTGGGTGTGGATGCGGGACAGATCGGCGGTGACGCGGGCCTCGACGATCGGCCGGAGTCCGTAAAAGGTAAGATCGTACACCACTCCCACCGGGGCCGCCCCGGTCTCGTACAGCCCCTGCAGGAAGATCAGGCCCTCCTGGCTGAGGCGCAGCGAGAAGACGGCGCGCAGGTCGCCGCCCAGATTGGGTCGTCCCGCTCCCAGCACCGCCTGCACGAAGGTGGGCCGACCCGCGGCGGGCGCGGCGTCTGCGGCCGCGGGGGCCCCGTCGTCGGGGGTGTGGTACTGATCCAGGGCCATCAGACTCACCGTCCCCCGGTGATACGGAATCGGGTACAGGTTCACCCGCTCGGCGGGGATCCCGGTCAGCTCCTCCAGGCCGCGGATCACCCGGCGCCGGGCGGCCTCGTCCAGGGCGCAGTGCACCCCCAGGTTCAAAAAGCCGGCCCCCAGCTCCCCGGGAATGCGCGTTCCCCCGAGGGGGGAGTGCTCCAGCGGGACGGAGTAGGCCATCAGGTCAAACATGAGGCGCCCGTCCGCGGTGGCCAGCCGGGGCGCGGGCGCGGCGTAGTAGAACTGGCCGGCCGCGGCGTGGTCGCGAAATACCCGGGTACCGGCGATTTCGTAATACGGCGGTTCCAGCGTCAGCACGGGTCATCCCTCCTTCAGGTGAGCACGCTCTGCGTCCGCAGGTTGACGGCCAGTACGTCCGAGGTCGTGGTGGTCCAGGGGATGCGCCGGGCGAACCCGTCGCGGTCGACGAAGACGGCGCGGTAATCAACCTCGTTCGCCGGCGGGCTCCCGCGCACGTACTCCCACGGTTGTGGGGGCTCGCCCTCGTTTTCCGGGGTGAAGGAGTACTCGGTCTCCACCCGGACGTCGCCGGTGTCGGGGTCGCTGACGCGCAGCCTGATCCGGGCCTCTCTCAGGCCGTTGGCCGCCAGTTCCCCGCCGAGCAACCGCACCCGCACCACCCGGCGATCCAGAAGCGCCCGGTCGATGACCAGGCGCTCGTCCTCCGTACTGCGCCAGGAACCCTCCAGCAGCTCCCCGGAGGAAAACAGGACAGTCAGCCGGTAGGAGACGGATCTGACGTCCGGGTCGTCCACCGGCAGGTCGCGGCGGAAAAACGGGGTCTCGGGGTGCAGGTCCAGCTGTTCGTCGTGGTGCACGCCGCCCGCGGGGTCGTGGTAGCGCAGCCGCAGGAAGGCGACGATGATCTCCTCCCAGGGCAGGTTGACGAAAACGTTCACCGGTCGCTTCAGCGGCATGGGGTCGGAGACGGTGAGCCAGTCGTCGGCGTGTGCCCGCCAGCCGGCGGTGACGGGACCGCCCGCCCCCGCGGGGCGGTGATACGTCACCCGGTATTCGAAGGGCGCAGCGCGGCCGCAGAAGCTGCGGAAATGCCAGTGCTGCATCGGCTGCCCCGGGGTGAGCTCGACCCGGGCGGCCGGCGCGTCGGGGCCGGTCCGCAGCTGGACGCTCACCGCCGGGTACTGCTCGAAGGAGAAGGTGGGCGCCACCCCCACCCGCACGTCCCGGATGCGGTAGAGGTCGCGCGGCTCGACAATCAGTTCAGTGGTGCGTCCCTCCCGCCACGCCGAGCGGACGGGCGGATGCGGCCCGTG
>Ga0207421_10003547_pt1 | contig 18506 bp, 17 predicted proteins | sample SodLakKL_010_SED_4_FD_187542 | JGI IMG/M metagenome (GOLD analysis project Ga0207421, IMG submission 187542) | Alkaline sediment microbial communities from Lake Tanatar, Kulunda Steppe, Russia - 8KL_010_SED (SPAdes) (version 2) | ecosystem: Environmental > Aquatic > Non-marine Saline and... | reverse complement strand
TTCGCCATCTAAACTATCTGCTTGAGTATTAAAACCAAATGATAAAACTAATGATAATGCTAAACCTAAAATTAATAATTTTTTCATTTTATTACCTCCCAAATTTTTTAGTAATTAGTATTTCCAACTCTTATTTTTCTTATTAGCACCCCCTCGACTTAATATTGTTGATAAAAGAATATGGTTTATGATATATTTTTTCCATAATCAAAACTGAAGCTCCAACTGCACCAGCATATTGTGATAGCTTTGCAGTTTTAATATCTGGTAATTCACCTAAAACTTTATGCTTTAGAACCCCTTTCAAATTATCAATTAAATATTCTTGGGCATTTGAAACCCCGCCACCTAAAATTAATAATTCAGGATCTATTATATTCACCATATTAGATATTCCTATACCTAAATAACTTCCTGCTCTTTGAAATACCTGTTGGGATAATAAGTCATCCTTTTCTGCCGCCTCAAAAACAGTTTCGCCATCTATTTTATTTAAATCATTATCAACTAACTCTGAAATAATGCTTTTTCTTCCTCTTTTAATTAATTTTCTGGCTTCTTTTGCTATTGCTGGTCCTGATGCTAACACTTCAAGGCAACCATAATTGCCACAGTTACAATATGGACCATCCTCATCAACTGTTGTATGACCAACTTCACCAGCCATAGAGTGAGAACCTCGATATAATCTGCCATCAATCATTATGCCTGAACCAATTCCATAGCCTATATTCAATGTTATGAAATTATGTATGTTTTGAGCTGCTCCAAACCAGTATTCGCCAAGAGCCATAGCTCTAACATCATTATCTACCACAGTGTTTAAATTGAACTTATTTTCTATTAGATCTGCTATTTCAACATTTCTCCAGCCAAAATTTGGTGCAAAAATTGAAATCCCCTGATCTTTATCAACCATTCCATGTAAACCAACACCGATACCAATTATTTTTTTATCGTTAGTCTTTTTGGAGAAGTCATTTATAACTTTAGAAATACATTTATTTACATCTTCCATTGAGAGATCAATTATTCCATTTTGCATAGATTTGATCTCATACTGATATTCTATTTTAACTTTTCCAGCTAAATCGACTACAACTGCTGTGATTTTAGTTGCACCTATATCTACACCAACAATATGATATTTATTATTATCTAAACCCAACAAAACCGGCCTTCTTCCCCCCTGAGACTCTCCAATACTCAGCTCAGTTACCAGATTAAGGTTTTCTAATGTTTTTATAGCTCTGGATATGGTTGAAGGATTTAAGCCTATTTTGTTGGCTAAATCTATTCTAGAAATTGGACCATCTATTTTTATATATCTTAATATCAAAGAATGATTAACTTCCTTTACAGATCTATTATCAACTTTTTCTGTAAAAAACAATATCTCTCACCCCATTTATTACCTTCAAAGTTTATTGCAGAAGAAAAATATCTAAATTTTAAATCATGGTTTTCCCAGGTTTTAATTACTAATATTTATTATTATAAGGATTTTTTGTTTTAATATGATATACTTTTTTGCTCTTTGCAATTAACTCTATATATCTTATTCAATATTATTTTTAAAATTCCTGCTTAAAAATAAAAGTTTTCTGAAAAAAACAAAATTAATTTAGAAATACTACAATGATTATTATTTTGTAAAGCAGTAACTATTAATTTTAATATTATAATGATAATATATGTCTGTGATATTTAATAACCGCGGCTAATATACTATACAGGAGGATTAAAAATTGGCCACAAGAAGAAATCCAAGATTCAAAGAAGCAAGACGTTTAGGACTTAATGTTCATGGGCATCCAAAAGCTATGGAAAGAGCAGATGGAACTTTTAATAGGAAAAAACGGAATTTATCAAATTATGGTGAACAGTTAATAGAAAAACAGAGACTTAGAGCATATTATGGTTTGCTGGAGAAACAATTCAGTAAAAATGTAGAAAATGCAATGAAAGAGCCTGGTGTTACTGGAAATAACTTAATTAAAAACCTAGAAATGCGACTTGATAATTTAGTTTATAGAGTAGGTTTTGCCAGATCTATCAGGCAAGCTCGTCAAATGGTTAGCCATGGATTAATAAGAGTAGATGGCGAGAAAGTCGATTGGCCATCCTATCAAATTGAGCCTGGAATGGAAATATCTTTGAGATCTGATCAGAAGAAAAACGATCATTTTAAAGAAAATTATCAGGATAGAACACTAGAAAAATTAAGTTATATAAATAGAGATTTAGATAATTTTTCTGCTATAATCAATAGTGAACCAGAAATAAAGGAAATACCTATTGTTATTGATGTTCAATTAGTAGTAGAATATTACGCTAAATAATATTATTGATTTTGCCGGATTAATTTTATATTAGTCCGGCACTTTTATATTTTTTATAGTATTTTTTTGTAATCTAATTAATTTTATGCAGAATTTATGGTATAATAATAATGTAGACTTAAGAATAGTTACTATATTAGATAAACTTACAATTAGAAAAAATTACAAAGGTGGTGATAGATTGCTAGAATATATAAGAGTTTATTTAGTTACTCTTGCAATATTTCTTATAATTGATTTTTTCTGGTTAGGCTTAATTGCAAAAAATCTATACAGAGCAAAATTAGGCTTTATTTTAAAAGACAAATTCGACATGAAAGCTGCTTTCATTTTTTATTTTATTTATGTTTCTGGATTAGTATTTTTTGTTATAGGCAGAGCCAACAGCTGGCAATATGCTCTCTTTGCAGGGATGTTTTTTGGCATAATAACCTACTCTACCTATAATTTAACCAATCTAGCAACATTAAAGAACTGGCCTTTAAGTTTATCTTTTTATGATATAAGCTGGGGAGCTTTCCTCTGTGGAGCTACTTCATTACTTTCTTATCTTATCTTATTTTAATATCTGGAGGAGATCAACATGAAAATAAAAGAATTAGATGGCAAGGCATTTTTTAAGGCATTTGAAAATGGGGCTAAATTAGTTGAAAAAAATAAAAAACATTTAAATGATATTAACTTCTTCCCTGTTCCAGATAGTGATACTGGAAATAATATGTCTATAACCTTGACTTCTGTTGCAATTAAAGTTGAGCCTGAGAAATCTATCTATAAAACTATTGAAGCTATTTCTGACCACACTATAAGGTCAGCAAGAGGCAATTCAGGTTTAATACTGGCTCAATTTTTTAGTGGACTTTACAAAAAAATGGTCAACAAAGCTACTCTAAATACAATGGATTTTGCTAAAAACGTTAAAAAGTCAATACCTTATTTATATGAAAATGTTGATGACCCCCATGAAGGAACAATGATAACAGTAATTAAAGATTGGGCTGAAAAATTGCCTGATCTTGCGGAAAATATTGATGATTTTGTTCTCTTGTTTGAAGAGTCCCTTGATATTGCTAAAGAATCACTTGAAGAAACCAAGCATATACTGGAAGTTCATAAAAAGAATAATTCAGTAGATGCAGGAGCCCAAGGCTTTATCTATTTTCTCGAAGGCATAATCTATTACTGGAAAAACACAGATAAGACCAATGAGGAGATAAAATCTGAAGATGAATTAAACGAAGACGATATTGCAGATATCGATAGTAATCTGAATGAACTTGATCAAGAAGATCTTAAATATAGATATTGTACTGAAATTTTATTACAGACCGATTTGAAAAACAGCATTATAAAATCACAATTAAAAGCTGAGGGAGATTCATTAATAGTTGCAAGCAGCAAAGATAATACCAGGGTTCATATCCACACTAATGATCCGGCTAAAGTAACTTATATTCTTCATGATAAAGGTAAAATTGTTGAGCAAAAAGTCGATGACATGAAATTTCAAGTGAGTATTAATCAGGGGCCAAAAAGAGAGATTGCTTTAATTACAGATTCAATAGCTGATATTCCTCAGAATTTAATAGATAAATATGAAATTCATATGATTCCTTTAAATATGATGATTGATGGCGTTAGTTTCCTTGATAGACAGACAATTAATTTAGATTACTTTTTTGAGTATCTAGAAAATGCCGAGGAATTTCCCTCCTCTTCTTTGCCAACTGCTGACTTTATCTATAACTATCTAATGAAAATAAAAGATCGTTATAATTCAATGCTTGTTATCTCAGTAGCTGAAGAGTTAAGTGGAACAGGCAAAGCCTTTAAACAGGCAATCAAAAAATTACAGTCTGAAGAAGAATTACCGGTAACTTATATTGACTCCAGATTAAACTCAGGAGCTCAGGGTCTTTTAGTTTTAAAGGCTGCCGAGGAAATTGAAAAAGGTAAATCTCTTGATGAAATAGAGAAAATCATTAAAGAATATAGAGGTAAAGCAAAAATTTATGTAAATGTAAATACTTTTGATTACATGGTTAAGGGTGGCAGGGTTAGCCCTATGAAAGGTTTTATAGCAAATCTATTAAACTTTAAACCGATAGTTTCACTTGATGAAACTGGTAAAGGTATTATAAAAGGAAAGTCAATAACAAGAAAAGGTGTAAGTAAAAAAATCGAAGATTTAGTTGTTAATATAAATAAGGAAGAACCGATTGATAAATACTGTATAGTTCATTCTAAGGCTGATCAACTTGCCCAGGAATGGAAAGATGATATAACTAAATTACTTGGATTTGGCCCAGAATATATTATGAATATATCTTCTGTTACTGCTCTAAATGCAGGACCAGGTTCAGTTGCTTTTAGCTTGATCTCTGAATAATAAATTCTAGCTAATTGGAGTGATAATTAATGAATATCTTTCTTCAAGTTGCTCTTCTACTATTTATTTACTTTACAGGTTTTTATCTTTTCTGCATGATCAAAAATGATAATTCGTATGTAGATATTGCCTGGGGTTTCGGCTATGTCGTTGCTGTATTATTTACTCTTATTAGGACAGAAGTTGCAACTGTTGATATTTTAGTTACTTTAATGGTTACTGTCTGGGGTGGTCGCTTAGGCCTCCATATATTGAGCAGAAAAATAGGAAAGCCTGAAGATTTTCGTTATCAACAGATGCGAGAAAACTGGAATAATTTTTATATTCAATCATTCTTTAGAATCTTCATGCTTCAGGGTTTCCTATTATATATAATAGCCTATCCATCAGTAAAAATAATATCTAATAATGTTAATACAATGAATCTGCTTGGCTACATTGGTGTTTTAATCTGGCTAATTGGATTTGGATTTGAAGTTATTTCTGACTGGCAGCTTAAAAATTTCATTAAAAATAGAGAAAGCAAAGAAGAAATAATGAATTCAGGCCTCTGGAAATATAGCAGACATCCTAATTATTTCGGGGAAGCCCTGCTCTGGTGGGGGATCTATTTGATTGCCCTGGATACAGTTGGGGGATTTTTAATAATATTAAGTCCAATCTTAATTACCTTCCTGGTTAGATTTATATCTGGAGTTCCTCTTTTAGAAAAGCGTTATGCGGACCATGAAAACTATCAGAAATATGCTGAAAAAACAAATATATTCTTCCCCTGGTTTCCAGATAAAGATTAGTCTTTCTTATCCCACCAGAATGCAGCCCAGAGAAGATGCTCATTTTCTTTGCAAGAAATACTATGGCTATAATCTGGTGGTATTTCTACGACATCACCTTCTATAACATCAAAGATTTCGCCTTCAATATTAACCTGGCCCTGGCCTTTAACTATTATATATATTTCTTCTGTTGGATGAGCATGGGTCTCCATCTCTCCTCCATTTTCAAGATAACCCCAGGCATGACCAAATGGGGGATTTAATTTATCTGAAATAATATCATCTGCTAAAATACTTCCTCCATGGGCCTTTCTTGCCTCATCCTTATTAAAACGATTAATTTTCATATACAATCTCTCCTTTCTCTTCCTTCCATTCTGTGATAGCCTGGAACCAGACAGCAAAAGTTTCAGCCCCTTCACCTAAAGTATAAGCAAGTCCTCCAATTATCGCCGGGTGAATATTAACAAATAAAATACTGACTATTAAAGTTGTAATGACCATAATAATATTCATCAATTTTGAAATACCAATAGCCCTGGTATTCTTTTCAGTCATCAATAAACCCCAGAAAGCTTCTCTAATAGCTCTAAATAAAGGTACAACTGATATTACAAGCATTACCTTCATTGCTATTTCAGTAATTTCAACTGATACAGAGATAACAGTATTAAAGATCCAGAAACCAAGGGGAGTAACAGAAATAATGAAAATTATTGAACTTATAAAAATACCGGCTGATAAACAAAATTTAAAGATTAATGGCCAGTTCTCATCATTATGGTCATCAGCAAATACAAGTGAAACATTATGAAGCATACTTAAAGAACCGGATAAAACAAACATTAAACCCATAGAAACTCCAAATACTGCTAGTGCTTCAGTTGGAGAGTCAGACCGGCCAAGACCAGCCTGAATAATAGGTTGCACAAAGGACGCAAAAGACATCATCAAGCCAAGAGGCAAGAAAAATTTAAATAAACTCTTAATATCTAATTCTTTTTTATTTGTGGTCGGCATTAATTCAGCTGCCTGAGCAGGTGATTTATAAAAGAAAAATAAACTACCAATTATAAAAACTGCCTCTAAGCCAATTCCAAGTAACCAGGTAATACTTCCTGCAACAACTCCTAATACTGCCTGGGTCTGGACAGTCCACCAAAGAAAACTAGAAATAAAGATCAGGCGCAAAATTATACCTGGCAAAATCAACTGAGTTTTCTTTAGAGAAATAACAATACCCTGATGGGAATTCCTTAAATATTCTACAATAGGCATAAATGCAGTAATTCTTAAGGCAGCCCTGGCAAATTCCAGCTGTTCAGGTTCCCTTAATCCATAAATATTTCTAAAAACAATTTCACCTAATGGTGTATAACCAAAAGATATTAAAACAAATAAAAAGAAGCCACAGAGAGCCGCTAAAAATTTAATAGTTAATATGTAACTTTCCCTGCTATCAACCATTGATGAAATTAACTGTCGACTGGTATAGATAGGCGACTTAATAATATTTGAAAAACCTTTAACAATTGCAAAAATAGCTATACTCAATTCTGGAGAAGGCATCCTGGCCAGAGCGGCATCAACTATTGAATGGCTTAAGCCAATAATAGTCGGTGTCACAGCTAAAGGCAGAAAAAATAAAAATAACTTTTTATAAGAAATATTCTCTTTCTTCTTTCTTTTAGTGGATTGCATTAAAATCTTAACTCCTGTTATGATATTTTAAAACTATAAAATAAACTATTTGAGCTATTTATATCTTCTCAACATGTCTATATGGGGAATTCCATCCTCAAGGTAAACATCAGAGACAGGTTCAAATCCATGTTTACCATAAAAGTTTCTCAAATGGTTCTGGGCTGATAGCTTAATATCTTTAGCGCATTTTTCCTCTATTAAAAACTTGATGGATTCTCCAAGCATTTCAGTTCCAATATTCTGCTCTCGATATTCCTCTTTAACTATTACCCTGCCAATAGCAGCCTCTTCAAAATAGTCACCTGGTAAAAAAAGCCGGGAATAAGCAATGATCTCACAATTATCTCTTCCAATTAAATGATAAGCCATATCGTCTTTATCATCTAACTCTGGATAGGGACATTCCTGTTCTACAACAAAAACATCTACTCTCAATTTTAAAATTTCATATAATTCTTTTTTGCTTAATTCTGAAAAAGATTTTATCTGCCATTCCATACTTTGAACCTCCGTTTAGAATAATCCTTATAAACATTGTATTATATTATAACATATTCTCTACTTTAGTCCAGAAAATAATCCAATTTATTTGATTAAATTGAATTTTTATCTTAACTAATATATTATGGTATAGACAGAGATTAATAAATAAAGGAGAATTTTATGTTTCAGTTTAGCATAATCATATTAGGAATTGCTTTATCACTTGATGCGTTTGGAGTAGCTTTAGGCTTAGGTTGTGGGACAAAACTAAGTATTAAAGAAGAAAGTTCAATAATATTTTCATTTGGTTTTTTTCAATTTCTTTTTGCCTTATTTGGAGCCTTAATTGGTAATTTTATAGACTCAAATATTATTCAAATCTCAGCAACCTTTAGCGGATTAATAATAGTTTTATTAGGGATCTATCTAATTAATGAGGGCCGACAGATTGAAGAAGAATGTATCTATTATAATTTAAATTTAGTTAAATATATAGCTCTGGGTATTGGAGTAAGTGTAGATGCGTTAGGAGTTGGTTTTTCAACTTTGTATAGTCAACAGATAAATATGCTGATTCTTAATTCAATAATAATTGGATTAATTACAGCAACTTTAACCCTACTTTCTTTTAAAACAGTCTACTATATAAGAAATTTTAAAGTAGTTGAAAAATATTCGGATTACATAGGCGGTATAATCTTAGTATTATTTGGATTATCGATGATATTTTAATAATTAAGCAGGTGAATAAAAATGGATAAATTAAAAATAATGCCGATCTTTGGCACTCGGCCTGAAGCGATTAAGATGGCTCCAGTCGTTAAAGCCTTACAAAATGAAGAAAATATTGATACTGTTTTAACAGTTACAGCCCAGCACAGAGAAATGCTGGATCAGGTACTTGATCTTTTCAATATCAAACCAGATTATGATCTTGATATCATGGAAGATAACCAGACATTAAGCGAAATAACATCTAGAGTTTTAAAGAAACTTGAAGCTGTTTTTATTAAAGAAAGGCCTGACTTAATATTAGTTCATGGCGATACTTCTACAACCTTTGTTGCCTCACTGGCAGCCTATTACCAGCAAATCTCAATAGGTCATGTTGAGGCAGGTTTAAGAACTGGAGATAAATATTCACCATTTCCTGAAGAAATAAATCGCCATCTGACAGGAGTTCTGGCTGATTTCCACTTTGCTCCTACTGAAACAGCAAAAGAAAATTTACTTAAAGAAAATATCTCTTCTAATAAGATTACCGTTACTGGAAATACAGTAATCGATGCACTTCTGGATACAATTATAGAAAATTATCAATTTGAAAACCAGCTTTTAAGTCAGCTTGATTTTGAAAGCAAAAAAATAATACTGCTTACAGCCCACAGGCGCGAGAACTTAGGAAAGCCTCTTGAAGAAATATTTAAGGCAGTAAGAGATTTAGTAATTGAAGATGTTGGTATAGAGGTCATCTACCCTGTTCATCTTAACCCAAGGGTTAAAGAAGTTGCAGATAGAATCCTTAAGGATATGGATAGGATTCACCTCATAGAACCATTGGACTATGAGCCTTTTGTTAATCTCATGAATAAGTCATATATGATAATGACAGATTCAGGGGGTATTCAGGAAGAAGCACCATCATTAGGCAAGCCAGTGCTTGTTTTAAGAGACAAAACTGAAAGGCCTGAAGCAGTAGAAGCAGGGACTGTCAGGAAAGTTGGGGCTAATTATAAGATGATTTATGAAACTGCTAAAGAGTTAATTTCAAGCGAAAATTTATACAATGAAATGTCAGCGAAGAATAATCCTTATGGTGATGGTAAGGCTGCTGGTAGAATAGTTGATTTTATCAAAGAAAAATTAATTTAATAACTATACTACCAGCTTATAAAAATAATTCTGCTATTTCATTTAGTCTTTCTAAAGTAGCATTAATGTCATTAGTATATAAAAATTGATTTAATTCATCATTAAGACTACTTATAAAAACTTCTCTAGTAGCTGTACCATGAGTTATACTTGGAATAATAGTTTGATTTTCAAGGTCTATCCTATCCTGCTGAAGATAAGGTCGCAGATCATGATGACTAATATTCATCCTGGCTGGCAAAGCTCCCATCAAACTAGTAAAATCATGCTGAATTTCTGGTTTGCTAACAAATTTTAACCATTTCTCAGCCTCTATCTGGTTAGTAATATCCTCTGGAAGTGCAAAAGTATCAATTACCAGGCCAAAAAACTCTGCTTCTCCTGGAAATGGGATTGTTTCATAATCTTTATTTTCAACAGAATCTCTTGAGTAATAATATCCACCAGCCCAAGTTCCCATGATAGTCATTGCCGCTTTTTCTGTTAATACCATTTCTGCTGCTTCAGACCAGGTTAATGCCGCATGATCCTCATTTACATATTTAAATAAATCTTCTAATTTTTTTAAAGAACTTTTAACTGAATCATTTTCCCAGCTCAATTTACCTGATATTAGTTTATAATATTTTTCCTGACCAGCTTCTTCAAATAAAATTATTTCAAAAATATGACTAATCGGCCATTTATTCTGACTTGATAAAGCAAGTGGGATAATACCTAAATCAGATAATTTCTTTGATGTATCAATTAATTCTTCCGTAGATTCAGGAATTACAAGATCATGTTTTTCAAAAATATCTTTATTATACCAGAGTCTATTAGATCTATGAATAGTAACTGGTAAAGCATAAAATTCATCATTATATTTAACCATATCCTTGATAGTTTCTGGGTATGATTCTTTCCATCTTTCTTCTTCCCATAATGCTGTTAATGGCTGTAAATAGCCACCAGCAATCCAGGTATCCTGCAATTCACTTCCACCATGCACTTGAAAAATATCAGGAGGGTCACCTTGAAGAATTCTTATTTTTACAACCTCCTTTGCATTAACTCCTGCTCCACCATGAATAGCTGAATTAATTACAGACAAACCTGGATAGTTAAGTTCAAAGTTTTCTATTAAGTAATTAAGTCCTTCTGCCTCTCCTGTTGCTGTCCACCAGCTAAAGATTTCTAATTGTTCATTATCTTCAGCTTCAATTACTGAACCTGGTATAAACATAAAACTCAATATAAATATAATTAAAAATACTGGTATAACAGTTTCAAACTTAATCATTTACATCCTATTCCTTTCGACAGCTTAGCTGACTTATACATTAAATCAATAATTTCCTGATTTAAAATAGATTCTTCAGAATAAGGCTGCACCTCCATATCATTTAAAAAAGCACTTGAAACGGCTTCTATTTCCTCCTGATACAAATCAGTAGCTTTAAATATAAATTCCTTTGTATTATCTTCAGAAAAAGATTTGCCACCATATAAATAAAAACTCTCTTGACCAGTTTTTTCCCATGAGAAAAAGCCTGGAGCAATTATTCTTCCATATTCACCTGTGATCTCTACGTCCTTTTTCCCATCTGATGCAATACTATAAGTCAATATAGCTTGGGTATCAGGATATGAAAATACTACAGTACCATCAAGATCTACACCATACTCTTTGGCTTTTCGGAATTTATTAAATAGAGTATCAGGCTTACCTAAAAGCTTTAAAATAAAATCTACTCCATAACAACCGACATCGTGTAATGCCCCTCCACCAAGATCCTGTTGAAATCTAATATCAGTTTTAGGTCTAGAACTTCTATATGAAAAATCTGCCTTAACTCTATGGATATTCCCAAGTTCATTACTGGCAACTTCTATTAACTCTTTAGTAATTTCACGATGACGATACATAAAACCTTCAACTAGTCTATTATCTGTTTTTTCTGCAATATCAAAAAGTTTAACTGTATCATTTTTAGATAAAGTTAATGGTTTTTCACAGAGAACATCTTTACCTGATTTAAGAGCCCTTTCAGTCCACTCAAAATGAAATTTATTTGGCAGAGGAATATAAACTGCATCAATATTATCAGAGATTATTAATTCATCATAACTGCCAAAGGTTTCAACATTCTTGTAATCAGCAGCTAATTCATCTGCCTTTTCTTTATTTCTGCTGGCAATAGCTTTTATCTCAGCATTCTTTGCATTATTCATTGCTGGCAAAAGATGCTTTCTAGCAATACTGGCTGTACTTAAAATACCCCATTTTATTTTACTCATAAATGTTTCCTCCTTAAAATTTATCCTTTAACTGAACCTGAAAGCATTCCTTTTATGAAATAACGCCCAAAGATAATATACACTATTAAAGTTGGCAATGCTGTTAAAAGAGCTCCACTCATCTGAACATTCCATTGCACTACCTGACTTCCAGCTAAATTATTTAAAGCAACAGTTATTGGCTGTTGCGATGGTTGACTGGTAAGAGTAACTGCAAATAAAAATTCATTCCAGATATTTGTATACTGCCAAATAAAAACCACAACAAAAGCAGGAATAGAAATTGGTAAGAAAATATGTCTATAAGTTTTTAAAATACCTGCACCATCAACCTGGGCTGCTTCTGTTAAAGCACTGGGTACATCTGAATAATAATTTCTGAACATCAATGTTGTAATAGGTAAACCATAAATGATATGAACAAAGATTAATCCCTGTAATGAACCATATAAACCAATGGATTGTAAAAATCTAACCAATGGAACAAGAATACTTTGGTAAGGGATAAACATTCCAAATAGTATTAATGCAAAGATTGTATCGGAACCTTTAAATTGCCACTCGCTTAAAATATATCCATTAATTGAACCAAGAATTGCAGATATAAGAGTAGCCGGTACAACTAATATTATACTATTTCTAAGTTGAGGAAACAAACGTGCATAGGCTTCCAAAATGCCATCAAAACTAATAGAAGAAGGTAAATTCCACATTGTCTGCATACTTGCTTCTGCAAAAGGCTTAAAACTTGTAGCCAGCATAACATAAAGTGGAATAAGGAAAAAAGCTGCAGCTAATACCATAATTAAATATATAATGTATTTTTTACTTCCATATTCATTCATTATGAGTCCTCCCTAAAGCTATGAACTAAATAAGGTATTATTAATACTCCAACTAATACCAGTAGAACAAGGGCAATTGCTGCACCATCAGAATATCGATTACTCCTAAAAGTAGTTTCAAACATAAAAACTGCTGGAATATCTGTTACATTACGAGGACCACTTCCTGTCATAACATAAACCAGATCAAAAGCTTTTAATGCAATATGGGCTAGTAGAATAACAGCTGACAGAGTTATAGCTTTCTGCATTGGAAATAATATTTTAGAAAAAATCTGCCATTTAGATGCACCATCAATCCTGGCTGCCTCAATTAATTGTTCTGGAATACCTCTTAATCCAGCCAGCCACATTGCCATTGTATAGCCAGAAAACTGCCAAATAGCAGCCACAATAACAGCAATTAAAGCAACGTTAAATAAGCCAATTCCTTCTGTAGATGTGAACCATCCCCAGCGTAAATTTTCAAGTCCTATATTAGTTAAAAGAAGATTGATGCCTCTTGGAAAATCTTCAGTTCCTGGAGCAAAAATCCAGCGCCAGACTGTACCAGTGACAACAAATGAAATAGCCATTGGAAATAAATAAATATTTTGAAAAATAAAATGTCCTTTAGGCTTATCATTTAAAAAAACAGACAGAGTTATTCCTATTGTAAGTGAACCAATTATAAAAAATATTAAAAAGAAAATATTATTCCATAGACCTGTTATAAAACGAGTGCTGGTAAAAATATTTCTAAAATTATCTAATCCAACAAAGTTTTCAATACCTCTCAACATATTAGTTATATTATTCCAATCAATAGTTGAAATCCTAATTGTTCTCCAGATAAAACCATAAACAAATATTCCTAAACCAATAATCGTTGGACTTAAAAGTCCAACTGAAATTAATTTTTCTTTAGTTTTATATTTCATGATAATCCTCCTGTGAAAAAATACCCCCTCCCCAGGGGAGAGGGGGATGATTATTTAATTAGAAATATTCAGAAGCAGCTTGATCTAACTGTTCTTGAGTTGTTTCTATATCTCTATCAGTAATAAATTCATTAATAACATCTTCAAAAGATGACATTAACGCTTCAGGAGCTGCTGAACCATGTGCTATTGAAGGTGTTAAAGCATCTTCAGAAAAATCATCCATTGAGGACTGAAGATATACATTATACTGATCTCTGTCAGCATCTAAGCGTGCAGGAATAGAACCTTTAACAGGATTAAATGCATCCTGACCTTCAACAGAAGCCACTGTCTCTAACCAGGCTTCTGCTCCTTCAGGATTCGGAGCTCCAACAGGCAATCCAAAGGTATCAGTAATTACCATGAAATTACCTTCAGTTCCTGGAACAGTTGTCCAGCCATAATCTTCATTTGGTTCCCAGTCTACACTTCTAAAATAACCTTCTGCCCAGTCTCCCATGACAGTAAATACTGCCTGTTCTTCAACTAATAATTCTGCAGCACCCTGCCAGTCAAGGGAGGCATGATCAGTATTTACATAATCAATTGTCCTATCAAGTAATTCAAGGGCTTCTGTGACACCTGGATGATCAAATCCAACCTCACCTTCCCATAATGCATTATAATTTTCTGGACCTAATGTAGCTGCTAAATAAGTTTCAAATAGATGTAAAGCTGGCCAGCGATTCATATCACCAAGTGCCAGTGGAGTAACGCCTTCATTCTGTAATGCATCAAATACTTCGAACATTTCATCAAAGCTTTCAGGTGCTTCAAGTCCATGCTCTTCTAGCATGTCCACATTATACCAGAGAACATTACTTCTATGAACATTTAATGGTATAGAATAGATATTGCCATCATGGGTACTCATTTCTAGGATTTCTTCATTAAAGTTATCCATGTAACCCCATTCTTCAAGTAAATCATTTAAAGGGCGCATTAATTCTGGTTCCACATAAGTGTACATCAATTCAGCGCCACCATGAACCTGGAATGAATCCGGGGGATTTCCACCAACCATTCTCGTAATCATGACTGCCTTAGCCTGAGCACCTGCACCACCAGCAACAGCTGAGTTAATTACCTCATATTCAGGATAATTTTCTTCAAAGACATCAATTAATTCTAAAAGAGCATCTTCTTCTCCTCCAGCTGTCCACCAACTGAAGATCTCAACCTCATTAGCTTCTGCTATTCCTGCAGTACCAAATACTAATGCCAGTGATAAAAAGATTGCGAGTAAACCAATTTTACGCATTTGAACCCCTCCTAATTTAGATTTTTCTTACTATTTAATATATTCTTTATTTTAAAAGGATTTGCCTCTATAAAATTTTGATGTTTTATAGTTAAATTTTAATTTATTTTAGTAAATTATTGTGACAAAATTTTACTGGTCGATTTTTCTCTGTATTCACTAGGATTAAGTCCAGTCTCTCTTTTAAAAACTTTACTAAAATAATTACCATCACGATATCCCACTCTGCGAGCAATTTCATTAATCTTAATATTTTTATTTATCAATAAATCAGCTGCCTGGTTTATTCTCAACTCTGTTAGATATTCTAAAAAGCCGAGTTGATACTTTTCTTTGAATTTCCGGCTTAAATAACTAGGGCTTAAACCAATTTCAGAAGCAACTTCATCAAGGGTTATATCCTGATCATAATTATTTTCAATATATATCCTTGCTTTCTCTACAGGGTCATTATCTTCCTGAAATTTATTTTGTAATAAAGGATTAATTAATCTTTTAAAATTTGATTTAAACAACTCTAATAAACCCTCAACATTTTTGGCATTTTCAAGTTTATTTAAAATTTCTTCTCGTGGATATTTATCTAAAAATTCTTTTTCTGATAAACTTGATTTATTATATATTTTCCGATAAATTACAGCCATCAGTTCCTGAGTATAATCAATAAAATTATCAATTTGACAATGCTCTTCCTGGTTAAAGCAATATGTAATTACGTCATTTAATCTAGTCATCGCCTGATTATAATTACCAAGGCTAATATGATGCAATAACCTTTTTTCCTGTTCTAAAGGTAAATCAAGAGATTGTTCTCCCTTATTAATTTTTTTATCTAACTTTGAACTTACAGACATTCTCCCTTTATTCTCAATTTCTTCAAGCTGTCTAATTGATCTTTTTAAAAGCTCAATTATATCAGATTTATTTAGTGGTTTGAGAAGATAATCTAAAACACCAAGTCTTAGAGCAGACCTTGCATAACTAAAGTCATCATAAGCTGATATAATTGTTACCACCGATTGAGGCAAAAACTTTAAAATTTCTTCTACAGCTTCTAAACCATTCATACCATCAAGCTCAATATCCATTAAAATTATATCAGGTTTATATCTCCTGGCAAGCTCAACAGCCTCAACTCCATTTCCAGTTCTAGCTACAACATCAAGTTCCTGAAAATTATCATTAATCACATGCTGAAAAGCTTTTCTAACTAGAGGTTCATCATCAACTAACATAAGCTTATATTTCATTATCCACGCTCTCTTTCTCAGGGATTAAAAGTTCTACTTTTGTACCCTGTTCAGGTCTGCTCTCAATAGAAAACAAGTCTTTACGCCCATAATACAGGCGAAGACGATCATAAATGTTTTGAAGTCCACTCATTTTCTCTGCCTGTTCATATTTAATTTTTTCTAAAGTATCTTCATCAATACCTCTTCCATTATCCTCAACAATTATCAATAATCCTTTCTCTATTTTAGAGATTTCTATATTTATTTCACCTTCCCTTTCTATTCCTTTTAAACCATGTAAAAATGAATTTTCAACTAAAGGTTGAATAGTAAGAGATGGAATTCTTTTATCCATTAAATCTTCAGAAACAGTTATATTAAATTCAATATTATCGCCAAAACGAATCTCCATTATTTCAATATATAATTTCAAATTATTAAGCTCTTTTTCCAACCTTACAGTCTGACTTGAATGCTTAAGATTATACCTGAATAAATCAGCAACTCTGGTAATAAGGCTCCCTGTTTGATCAGCATCTTCTAAAATTGCAACCTGAGAAATAGAATTTAAAGTATTATATAAAAAATGAGGATTAATCTGCGCTTGAAGTTTATTTAACTCTGCCTCTTTCAATTTCTTTTCAAGGGTCAACTTTTCTTTGAGTTGATTAAATAAACGCTTTATATTTTTTGTCATAGTATTAAAAGCAATAGCTATATCTTCTATCTCATCTCCTGTATCAGCTTTTATAGGCGGAAGATCAAAATCACCAGAAGCCACTTTTGTCGAATGTTTTGCAATCTGTTCTAACGGTTCAGTTATCTGTTTAGAAAATAATATTAAAAATATTAAAGAAAATATTATAGTGATTACTGCAAAAGTAATACTATAGATTTCAACTTCATCTACAAGATTATTAAGATCAAGATAAATTTCATTACCAAGTCTATTATTCTGGTTAACCTTACTAATTAAATAGTTTCTGGTTATTTCAACCTGATTAGAGAATTGACTGTATTCAAGCTGATAACCATTATCTGATTGATTTAATTCAACCAATTCTTCTCCTGAAGCAACTAAATTAGAGATAATAGAATTTAATTCTGCAACAGTATTAAAATCCTGCTCTATAAACCCTTCTAAATTTTCTTTGTAACTTAGAAATTGCTGATAATCATTAGCATCACCAGAATTTAAATATTCAGTTAGGTGATATCTATATAATAAAATATTTTCATTAACATCTTCTATCTTTTGATTTTCATACAACACATTCTCTATAAACCCGGTTAAATTTCTATGGGCAAAAGCTATATAACTTCCAATCATAATAGCCATCAAAACAAATATAGTAAAAAATATAACTAGTTTTCTCCTCAGTCCAATTCTCAACTTAAATAATTCTGAAACATTAATAAAGTTCATTAATTTCACTGCTTTCAGCCCCTCTCTCTTTAAAAGAACGGCTCATTAATAATTCAATTTCAATTCTGCTAAATAAATTTACACTACCATCATTCAAATAACTAAGCATCTCTTTTGCAGCTTTATTCCCTATTTCATTAAGATTTTTATACAGCAACATTGTAATAGGACCCTGGTCAATCTGTGCCTTCAAGTTTTGGTCACTGGTATAGCCAATAAAATCAGGTCTATTCTCTTGCCTTATGTTTGGAAGTAATTGAAGAGTTAGTTCAGTTAATTCTTCATCAGAAGTAAAAATAGCAGTAATCTCATTTTTAGATTTATCAGTAAGGATTTCCGTTAATTTTTGACTCACATCCAGCAGACTAACTTCTGTATCCATAATCTCCAGATTCTCTATTAAGCCTGATGCTGCGATAGCTTCCTGGAGCCCAAAGATTTTAAGCTGTTCAGCAGAGGAAGAGATATCTGTTGTTAATTGATCTCTCGAAAAAACTACTAATTTCTGATTTTTATTAATATTTTCAGATAAGATTCTACCTATTTGAAATCCTGCTCTATGATTATTAATTCCAACATAACTTAAACGATTAGAATCAGGATAATCAGATTGAATTGTTACAACAGGTGTATCTGCAGCAATATTATTTATGGTTGGAGTTAAATCAGGATCTCTTGAATCCAGAATAATTCCGTCATAGTCTGACAAACTTGCTATTTGTAAATAATCTCCACTTGAAATCTGTCCGCTTAGCTGAGGCTTATAAATTTTAACTGCAGTATTATTATTTAAAGCAACATTTTTGATGCCAGTTAATAATTCCTCATATTCTTGTTCATTTGAGGTTGTTATAAATGCAAGAGAATAATCAAAATCACTAGTATGATCTGGTTGATAAAAGTTCTGATCCCTAAAACGAGAAGTTTCTTCTTT
>Ga0207421_10003546_pt1 | contig 18508 bp, 17 predicted proteins | sample SodLakKL_010_SED_4_FD_187542 | JGI IMG/M metagenome (GOLD analysis project Ga0207421, IMG submission 187542) | Alkaline sediment microbial communities from Lake Tanatar, Kulunda Steppe, Russia - 8KL_010_SED (SPAdes) (version 2) | ecosystem: Environmental > Aquatic > Non-marine Saline and... | reverse complement strand
AATCTTAACAATGGGCTGAAGCAAAACCTGTAATACCCATCTAGAAATGTGTTTTCCGGTTCAGGGCCGGGCCGCTTCAAATTAGAATCTCTTAATGTGGAAAATTCCGTGTGTGAGGCGGTTTCATTGCATGGGATATTCCGCATTCATGTGCTTTCTGGTACCAATCCAAGGTATCAACCAATTTGAGATGATATAACTCCATTATAATAAATATCTTACCTACTGGTCAAGCAATGATTGCAATCCATCTGAAATTATTTGGGGATGCGGTTTTTAACCACGGCGAACGACCTCAATTGGCAAGGCGGGCGGACCGTGATGAAAACTTGGGATGCCGGTTTCAGGATTTTTTAAAAAACTCTAATTAGTGCCAGTAAGAAAACACCCTATTCTACTGGTTTATTTTAATTTCGGTATCGATTTATCCGGCCTGGAACATGATTTTGCATTCCGTTTACCTGCCGATTCCAGAAAATACCAGATAATTCCAGAATTTATAAGGTATTTTGCTAATTTTTGACACACCTCTGCCATTTATTCATGTTGATATGTGTATAAACCGGGGGAAAATGAGTGATCGGGCCGCTTTTTTATGCTGCTCTTCTTCCCGCCTGCGAGCCAGGAGTTCACGACCGATCCGATGCAAATTGTAGGCCGTTATGGCCAGGCCAACATAGCGCTGGAAGCCGGGCCAATTGCGATCCGGGCATCGATCCAGCCCGCGATGCTCCAGTTCATTGATGTTGGATTCTACCGCATTATGCTTGTTCTTGAGCCGGACAAAAACCGGTGTGGATTCTTCGGCCTTCTGCTGTAACGTACGGCGCCCTTTTTTAGGCATGATAACCTGGGGAATGAATTTCTGGAGTGTGGCTTTATCGGCCATATCGGAAAAACCGCGGTCCAAACTGTGACTGTGCACGTTGTATTTGAGGCATGTTCGCCGGGCAATCTCAACGGTGAGCTGGTTGTCGGTTTGCCGCTCGGCAATTTGCCAGTCAACGATCAGGTGATGCTGATCGGTGGTGATGGCCAGGTTCTTGCCAATTTCCACATTGGGATTGGATTTGCCTTTCTTGATCAGTTCGGTATAAGGCTGAAAAATCGAAAATACCTTCTCATGGTGCGCAATCTTTTCTCCTTTGAGCAAGCGCCGGTCCAACAAATCAATGTGCTTGGTCAGCATCTGCTGATAGTAAAGCAACAGCTCGAGGCGGGCCATATCTTCTATGCCGGCCGGAATATGGTTGGTCAACACGCTATGGACTTTGCCCTGCAAGGCCCTGGCCTTCTTCAAATAAGCCTGGGCAGCTTTGGTGATCCGCTGTTGTTTACCCTTGCCACCGCCACGACCGGCATTGCCAACGGCCCGCATCAGTCCTTTCAGGCGATTATGCCAGTTCTTGCTCTTACGCCATCCGACAATATCAAGTTTCCCGGCACAGTCGATACACTTGCGGGCACTGTCCCACAGAAGGTTGTAGTCGGTTGGGAAATGTGTGTCGGTTTCAACGACAAAACTATCGGTTTTTAAGTGCAAGGCATCGGTTTCTTTTTTTTTAAACACCTCATGGCCCACCTGCACGATGATATCATTGATCTGATGCAGTACTTCATCGTCGATCAGCTTCACGTTATCATAAATGTTCTGGTACTCATACTGTTTGCCCGTCGTATAGTCGGTGGGCAGCACGCCCAGTACGCCACGTAACAGTTGATCATAATTGGATCGGTAATGCAACTCGTCATAGGAGATGTTCAAACAAAGACGTACTTGAGCCAATACAAATATTTCCCACAAGCTCATCCCCGAGCGACCGGTCTGCTTCTTGCCTTTGGTAATCTTGTCCGAGAGCAGATGGAAGATCCGCTCGTTCCACTCCGGATGGGTGTAAATGTATTGAAGGGCTTCAAGCAAGGCGGCCAAGTGGGCCCGGGTCTTTACGGGAATTTTAACTTCTTCGATCGGGGTGCAGCCCAGGGCTAATTGAGCGTCGAATCGGTTGCGCATAATAGGAAAAACTGGCTGTTTATTGTTTGAATCTAAACCCCAAAACATCACTTTAAACGTCTTCAGGGTATGGCGGGGAAATATAATGGTTTCGATTCACAATAGCAGACCGGGAAAAACTTTTACTCATTCAACCCAAAACGCTATTTTGCTGTTTTCTTACAGGCACTAATTATGATTCAAGAGATTTTATGGTTTTTATGCGGAAAGACCTTCCCGATCAAGACAGGTCATCACAATTTACAACTTGCAAGAAGGGAACGACGGTATGGATTACAGGTCATTATCAGATATGGGTAAAACCATAACCATGAACATGCATAAAATTCCATCCAGTGTGGATTTGGTTGTCGGAATACCCGGATCTGGCATGCTGGCTGGCTCATTGATCGCACTGTCACTGAACACCCTTGCAACCGACTTGCCCGGATTCATTCAGAATCGGACCCTGCGTCATGGTTTTACCCGAAATACCAAGACGGGCAACATGGAGCCGCGGCAAGCCTGGAGGGAAGCTTTGAATAACGCCAGACCCCTTGTGTTTCCAACACAAACTGCAGGAAACCTGGTCACAGACCATCCCGAAATATTCAGAAATCAAATTGAAGAGTGGCTTGATAAACACAATATCCGTTACAAGTCATTGCATATGCCCGGGAATGCCGATGCTAGCGAAAATCATCCCGTAACCCCATCGGGCACTTTCAAGGCGCAAGTCTACCAAAGTTATCCGAAATCCCCCCTGTTTATCGAAAGCTCGGACGATGTGGCCAGGAGGATAACTTTCCTGACAGGCAGGAAGGTCCTATCCTACTGCATTCAGGAAATGCTCACCCCGGAGTACCTGCGTGCAATGGAAGCAAAGCAGATGAGAAGCTATCCCTCAAGAGTCCTGAGGAAAGTCAGACAGCTTGCGTTCAAGGATTCGTTAATTTACCGGATGCCGGTTCCCGTCGAGGATCCGGCCAAAACTTAGCAGGTGCTGCATGGCACATGCTATCCATGTTTAAACAATTAATAAGAATTAGCAACAAAAACTTGGGCAAAGAGTATGGATTACAGATCCCTGGATGATCTTTCCAAGGCAATCTTGCATAATCGTCACAAGGTGCCTCAGGACGTCGATCTCATTGTCGGAATTCCGAGAAGCGGGGTTTTTGCAGGCAATTTGCTCGGTCTGTTATGGAATATCCCTGTAACGGATCTGGACGGCTACCTGAAAAACACGGAGCTCGTTCTCACCAATCCACATAGTGTACGCCGTGCCATTGCGTATCCCCGGGAAGCAAGGCATATCCTGCTGATAGATGATACCATCCACTCCGGCAGATCGATGGACCACGCCAGAGAGCTGCTTATGGGTGTGGATGTTGATCAAAAGATCACCAGTTGTGCCGTTTTTGCTAATCCAAAACCCAAAAGTATAACGCGGATCAATATATTTTTTGAAACGCTTCCCTCGCCTGCCGTGCTGGAGTGGAATGTCATGCACAGAGACAAGCTGGAGCAGTTCTGTGTCGATATCGATGGGGTATTGTGCCGGAACCCGACCCGGCACGAAGATGATGACGGGGCTGAGTACAGGAAATTTTTAAGTAATGTCACTCCGCTAATGATTCCAACGTATAAAGTTGGCTATCTTGTAACAGGCAGACTTGAGAAATATCGAAAGGATACCGAGGAGTGGTTGAATAGGCACAATGTGGCATACAATGAACTGATCATGCTCGATCTGCCGGACAAAGCCACCCGCATCAAGCGTAATGCGGCGCCCAGGTTCAAAGCCGATGTTTATAAAAGCCTTAATGACTCACATCTTTTCATTGAGAGTGAAATGAAGGAGGCTCGCGTCATTTCAGAACTTTCAGGAAAGGCCGTGTTGTGTTTTTCGAACCAGAAGTTCCTGACCCCAAAATTCTCACGCGCTCTCGTCGCACTGAAAACACGAGCATTGGTTGGCTGGCTGGTAAAAAAAGGAGGCAGGGCAATTGCAAAACTCGATATTACAAACTCCCGGTACTATTCCAAGATATAGCCATCACAATCGGTATAGCCGAAAACGCAACCAACGTCACTCACAGAAACTTTCCATGATGAATAAGACCACGAACGTCTCACAACCCTTGTTTGAATGGAACCTGTGTCTTTGAAACCGCCAATTTCCGCAAGGGCTGTTTCGCTGTGACGAAGATGGGCGACCTTGCGTGGTAATGAACGCCGCATTCCGATGCATTACCTGGGAAAAAGGCAGGGATACCCTGATGTAATGTGAACTGTATGGCTTGAATATTGATTTTTTCAGTCAGAAGTTTCAAGAAACCGGTCTGAATATGTTTTCAAAAGTAAAAAAAATACTGCCAGATTTTCTAAAGAGGTATTTTCACCGAATGGGGCTTGCAAGTAGTTTCAATCCGGCGGTCGGGAATGTTGTCCTGGGAGATCTTGGCCGAACCAAACCATTTAGCAAGGAGTCCGGATTTGACAGGGGTGACCCAATTGACCGGTACTACATTGAAACATTTCTTGACAAGGAAGCTGATGGCATTCGTGGCAAGGTTCTGGAGATAGCTGACAACAGCTATACTCGAAAATTTGGCGGTTCCATGGTGACCCGGAGTGATATTTTGCATGTGGATGACAGCAATCCTTCAGCCACGGTCGTTGCCGATCTTGGCCACGCCCCGCACCTCCCCGACAATACCTACGACTGTCTGATCATCACACAGACATTGCAATACATTTTTGAGTTCAGGGGTGCCCTGAAGACGTGCCGTCGCATACTGAAGCCGGGAGGGGTGCTTTTGGCAACCGTGCCGGGCATTTCGCCGGTGGACATCGGCTGGAGCAGGAGCTCCAATGAGCCGGCGGACTGGTTCTGCACCTTTTCCGTGATCGGAATGAGAAAAGTGATGGCTGAAACTTTTCCATCAGATAGTGTTGATATCGACCACTATGGTAACATATTATCGGCTACGGCATTTCTGTACGGAATGGGCCGGAAAGAGCTGAAAAAGGATCAACTGGATGTGCGGGATGCCAAATATCCGGTCATCATCACCGTGATAGCAACAAAAACCGAATCAGAATCATGAGATTGCCCAAGCGCTTGCGAATGCCCAAGATCAAACACCTGTCCCAGAATCGGGCGCTGGTGCTCATGTATCACAGGATCCATTCCCCGGTTACAGATCCATGGCAGATATCCGTAAGTGCGGAAAACTTCAGGGAGCAGATGCAGGTGCTGCGAGACCACTACCGTGTTGTAAGCGTGGACGAGCTTGTCCGGCAGGTTCAATCCGGCAATATTGATGACGGATCTGTTGCGCTCACCTTTGATGACGGGTACCGCGACAACTACGAAACCGCCAGGCCCATTCTGGAAGAGTTCGCCATTCCCGCCACTTTTTTCATTACCGACAGCTATCTGGATGGCAGCATCCCGTTCTGGTGGGATGAGCTTGAGCACATCATCGTCCACACGCCGAAGCTGCCTCCGGCATTCTCGGTTCCAATCGGGGGCAAGGTCATGCATTATGACCTTGAGGATGAGGCGGAGCTCAATGATGAATTACGGACCAGGCATGCCGGGTACAAGTCCAAAGCACCTCCAACCCTGAGAACCCGTCTTTATGTGCGACTCTTTGAGGCTTTCACGCCTTTATTGAAAGATGAACAGCAGCGGGTCCTCGATAGCATCCGGGAGTGGGCGGGGCTGGACAGGGAGCAGACACGTTTGGATAGCGGCATGTCCTCAGAGCAGCTGCGCTCTTTATCCGGCCACGAGCTCTTCACCATCGGCGGTCATACCAGGACCCATCCTGCGCTAAGCAGTCATCCGGCTGAAGTCCAGAAATCTGAAATCCTGGAGAACAAGCGTTTCCTTGAGACTTCTCTTGACAAGGAGGTCACTCTCTTTGCCTATCCTTCCGGGCGGTTTGACGATTCCACAGTGGGGCTGCTGGAAGAGCACGGCTTTGCGGCGGCATTCACCACCTTTCAGGACCCGATCGTCAAAAACACGGACCTGCTGAGAGCCGGACGCATACATATCAAGGACTGGGATGGACCCGGATTCCGATCTGCCCTGGAAAAGAGGTTTCGGCAGTGATCTGAAGCTGGCGGGTGACTTTAAAGTCGGGCTATTTAAAAAGGGTTTTCACTCCCTCATGCAAAGGATATGCAGGATCCCAGTCGATTGATTTCTGCAGATTTGTCGTATCCGCCACCGAATCGAGCACCTCCCCTTTTCGAAATTCCATGCTGAATGATATTTCGAATTCCTGCCGGCTGGCCTGTTTGATGAAGTCTGCGAGCTCTTCCACTGACCATGACTTACCTGCACCAAGGTTGAAGACATTCCATCCAACCAGTCGCCGGTCAACTGCCGCTGCCACTGCCGATACCACATCGCTGACGTGGATATAATCCCGTTTCGGACGCGGATCCTTCAGCGACACCCTGCCTGATTTTATTTGCTGAAGGATTTCCGGGATGATGAACGACCCGGTCTGCCCGGGCCCGTAAATATTGAAGAGCCGGAACACCGTCACCGGGATATCGAAATCCCGCTGATAGCCGCGGCACAGCTCCTCGGACAGCAGTTTGCTTTGCGCATACGGGTTATGCGGATTAAGCGGATGGTTTTCATCCACAGGCAGGTATTGAGGAGGTCCGTATAGATAGGAACTCATGTAGACAACACCGGCTTTCCAGAGCCGGGCAAGTTCCAGCGCGTGCAGTGTCGCGTTGAAATTGACCCGATGGAACTCCCGTGGATTGCGGAACGAATCGGGGACGGAGGTTTTTGCTGCCAGGTGGACCATGACGTCGCATGCCGGAATGTCACTGACTGAACTCCAGCTGCAGATATCCCGTCCATTCTTTCGGGATATCTCAACCACTTCATGTCCGGCTTTTGCCAGGACAGGTACCAGATGGCTGCCGATAAATCCGGAACTGCCGGTGACCGCTATCCTCATATCAGCTTGAAATCGGGATCGTTGACAAGTTCCGAGGCGGCCTCATAGTCAGCCGGCCGGCCGATATCCAGCCAGAATCCGTTGTATTCATACACCGTGGCGGGGTTGTTTTTTTCAATGAGCCTGTGCATCAGATGGTCAAAGCCGAAAAAGGTATCTTTCGGGATATACTTCAGCACATCCCGGTTCATCATGTATACACCCATGCTAACAAGAAAGTCGTAGTGCGGTTTTTCCTCGAACCTGATCAGCCGGTTGTCTTTGCCCTTGTGCAGAAGTCCGTAGTCGATCAGTTCACTGCGCCGGTATGATGCGATGGTGAAAATGGCATTGGATGCAACATGGTTCTCATGAAACCTGGAAAAATCAAGATCTGTCAGGACATCGCCGTTCATAACCAGGAAATTTTCAGGCAGGTCTTTTGCCAGGGTGAGCGGACCCATGGTGCTCAGGGGCTTGGTTTCCATCGTGTAGTCGATGGTCACCCCCCACTTGGATCCATCGTTGAAAAAGGCCTTGATGATATCCACCGCGTGGTTCACGGCAATGGTGATGTGGGTAAAGCCGTGCTCTTTGAGCTGGCCTATTACGATTTCCAGTATTGGGCGGTTGCCCAGCGGCACCAGCGGTTTTGGCAGGGTTACCGTGTAGGGACGCAATCGGGTCCCCGCACCACCTGCAAGAATGACGGCTCGTTTTGACATGTGTTCCAGTGTTAGCTATTCATAAATATCCTTGCCGGAGCGGTAATACTCCAGGTACCATTCCACGGTTTTCCTGACCCCTGTCTTCCAGTCGGTTTCAGGTTCATATCCGAGGAGGGCTTTGGCTTTTGAAGTGTCCGGGCATCTGCGGGATACCGATCCGCTGTGCTGGCCCTCGCGAATGTAGGTTCCGCTGAAACCGGCAATTCCGCCGATATAGCGCAACAGTTCTTCAATGGTAATTTCGGCGTTCATGTCACCGATATGGAAGATTTCGTTGTTGGCCGCATCCGTTTCCATTGCGGCAATAGTCCCGTTAGCGGCATCATCGATGTAGTTGAACGACCGGGTCTGGTCGTGGCCATACATGCGGAATGGGTCCTCCCCGTCGACAAACCGTTTCACGACCTGCGGAATGACATGCTTGAAACCCATCCGGGGTCCGTATACATTGTGGTAGCGGACTATGGTACAGTCAAATCCATACACTTTCGCATAGTTCATGAATCCGGATTCACCCAGCATTTTCGTCACGGCGTACGTAAACCGCGGGTGGGTGATGTCCTCGATGCAAAGCGGGACCTCCTCCGGGGTCGGCACCCGGTATCCAAAAGCTTCCACTGCACCGGCATAACATTCGCTGGTGGATGTGAAAAGCACTTTTTGGCAGGCGCCCTGCTTCAGCCACTCCAGTGTGTTCATGATGAGCTGCGTATTGATGCGGATGAGCTCATTGGGCATTTCGCTGGTGTACTCCACCCCCACCACCGAGGCCAGCATGTACACCTGGCGGTAATCCGAATCCAGCCGGTCAAAAGCCGAGGGATCCGTAAAATCCGCGTTGATGACCTTGACGTCATGGGCCTTGACCAGGGATGCGAGCTGGTCGTCCATTTTTCCGCGGAAGAAGTTGTCGCCGATGGTCAGGTCGTATCCACCCGATTCAGCAAGTTTCTGGAGGATGTGAAAGCCGATGAAACCGGCCCCTCCCAGCAGCAGTACTTTTTCAGACATCTCCTCTCCCGGTTATTTTGAATGCATGTTGCGGATATCCGGCGCGGATGGCATCCGGTATGGCACCGTGCGGATCAAACACGGCAAGGGGTTTGTTGTTTCCAAGGATATTTTCCAGCAGACCGTCCTGAAAATACGATTTATGGGCGGCACCAAGTATCACGGCATCGTAATCTCCGGCCAGGGCTTCTTCGTCGCTGCACGTTTTTGCCCTCTGCTCCTCCCAGTACGGCACATAGGGATCGTGCAGGATAAGCCGGGTCTTGCTGTCCTGCAAGGCCGCAAAGACCGGTTCCACGGGGGTGGACCGGGTATCCCCGACATCCGGCAGGTAGGATATGCCCAGTATCAGTATTTTTTTACCGGCAATTCCTTCCCTGAAATGCTGAAGTATGAGACCCAGGGTGTGTCCGGGCATGGCATCGTTGATCGCCACCGCCCTTTCGGATTGGGGAAGTTTTTTTGCGCCGAAGAAGTGCTGGCTGGACCAGCTTGCGAGCAGCGGGTCCTTGGTAAGGCAATAGCCGCCCACGCCCAGGCCGGGTTTCATGATGTTTTTATGGGTGGGCCGCATCCGGATGGCGTCGATGACCTCAAACAGGTTCACATCAGCCGCTTCGGCGAATTCGGTCCATTCCTGGATGAATGCAATGTTCATGGCCCGGAAAGAGTTTTCCAGCACCTTGGCCATCTCGCTGGCCGTGGTGTTGCCAAGGCGTGTGAGCGGAAATTCGTAGGTTGAGATGATGGTCTTCAGAAATGCTTCGACGGCGTCGGCGCTTTTATCATCGATGCCGGCGTAGACACGGTAGAAGTTCCGGATGGAATCGATGTATCCGGGACCGGGCATCACCCTCTCGTAGGAGTGGCCGATCTTGAAATCAAACGGCAGGTTCCTGTTGCGGAACGCTTCCTCGAATACCGGCTGCACCAGCTTTTTGCACGTGCCGGGCGGAACCGTGGATTCCACCAGAACCAGCACATCCTGCTTGCAGACGGATGCGATGGAGCGGATGGCCTCCCTGAAGGGATCGAGCGTGACACTGTAATTGGTGTCCAGGTGCTCATCGCGCACTCCCTTGCGCACGTCCAGGTTGATGTCCACCACCACCACATCCGCCAGCGCATAGACTCCCTGGTCGGATGTTGCCCGGAAGTTGTTGCGTTTTCTGGCCGTTTCGAAGCATTCGGAGATTTTGGGGTCGCTGCTCCGGACCGGGAACTCCCCGGCATTGAGCTTGCCGATTACGGCAGCTTTGGACGGCAGGTCCACCCCGATGACATCATACAGGTCATCCCGGGTGCTTGCAACGACCAGTGCCATTGCGGCGCCTACGAATCCCAGGCCCTGGACCACTACTGTTTTTTTCTTCACGGTGCTGTTTCGGCTACCTGTTTTAAATGTTTTTTCGGGATTTTTTCCACTGGTTGTATGCGACTTTGAGCCAGTATCTGTCGGGATGGCTCCTGAAGTATGCCAGTGCCTTTTTCATTTTTTCGATGCCGGCTTGATAATTCCGTTCGGGTTGCAGGGTGCCGTCCTGATTGTAAACGGCCTGGAGGATCCGGTCCAGCTCTTCTTCTGGCTCACGCCGGTGCAATTCACTGACGTACTTTTTGTATTGCCTCCAGGGACTGTACTTTGCCGATTGTTTGATCATGATCATCAGGTGAAATCCATACCAGACATACAAATCGTTTTGCAATGATTCAAACAGGCCATTGTCCAGAAGCACCTGTTTCAGCTGCTCCTTGGATTCCAGGATATCGAAATGGCGGTCATCAAACGTACGCATGATGGAACCCTCGCGTTGCCGGTAGCAATAGAGCGGTTCCGGGATGGTAACAATTTTCTTGCTGGCCATCAGCAGATGGGGCGCCACGAAGGTGTCCTCCACCAGCTTTCCTTCAAAGAAACGGATGCCATGGAAGAGCTCCCTGCGATAGATGGCGTTGCAGACTCCGGGGTTCAGCTGCTTGTGGAAGAAGGCGCGGAAGAAGGTTTCCTTGTTCTCCATCACCAGTTCGGAGTCCTGGATTCCTTTCATTCTTTCCGTGCGGCTCTCATTGAAGTACAATTGAATTCCGCATTTCACCATGTCGGCGCCGGTACGGGTGATGGTTTCATGCAGGACGGCAAGCATGTTCCCGGAGATGAAATCATCGCTGTCAATGAAAACGATGAAATCACCGGTGGCGTGATCCAGGCCGGTGTTTCTTGCCGCAGAGAGTCCCTTGGCTTGCTGTTCCACGATTTTGATCATGTCGTGCCGGGCGGCATACGATTCGCAGATTTCCAGGGTGCGGTCCCCGGACTTTTCATAGGCCAGAACGATTTCACAGGGTTGCAGCGTCTGTACCAGAACGGACTCCAGGCATTCTTCGAGATAGTCCTGGACGTTGAATGCAGGAATCAGTATGGATATGCGGACCTGTTTGTTATCTTCCTTCACTTGGAATTTTTCTTGTGTTTCTTCCACTGGTTGATTTTCGTCTTCAACCAGAAAAGGTTTGGGTTCTTCCTGAAAGTTTGAATGGTTTTCTCTGCTTTACTCAAACTACTGGTTCGGTTCTTGTCCAGCGCTGTCTCCTGTTTTGCTTTCGATATAGCAAGGATAACATTTTCGAGTTCCGTATCCGGTACCAAGCGGTGAAATTTTTCAACGTGCTTTATGTATTGAAGAAAAGTACTGTGTCTTGCCGCATTCTTGATGGTAATCATGAAATGATAACCGGACCAGGTGTAAAAACTGTCACGAAACGTTTCATAAAGTTGGTTTCGCTTCAGCAACTCTCTAAAGTCATGAATGAATTCGATCAGATCAAAGTGCCGGTCGCTGAAAGTATGCATGGTTGAACCTTCACGCTGCCGATAGAAATAGAATTCGTCAGGTATGGTTATGATTTTCCTGCTGGACAGCAGCAGGTAGGGAGTCAGAAAGCTGTCTTCCATCAACTTGCCGACATCAAAACGGATATTACCGAACAACTCTTTACGGTATATGGCATTGCAAATGCTGGGGTTGAATCGGTTCTCAAGCAATGCCCGGAAAAACTCCTCTCTGTTATTCAGTATTAGTTCGTGCTGATCTATGCCTTTCATGCTCCCCATGCTGCCGTCATCAAAAAGGAATCGAATACCGCATTTAACGATATCGGCACCTGATTGGACCGCCTTGTCGTGCAGAACGGCAAACATGTTTTCCGACACATAGTCGTCACTGTCGATGAAAACGACGAAATCACCGGACGCCTTGTCCAGACCCGTGTTGCGTGCGGCGGACTGTCCCCTGTTCACCTGATCGATAATTCGCATATACGCGTATTTATCGGAATATCTCCGGCAAATGTCCCTGCTGTCGTCGGTGGATCCGTCGTTGACCAGCAGCACCTCTTTGGGTTTGAGGATCTGCGCTGCGATGGAATCCAGACAGGGTTCCAGGAAGTCCTGCACATTGTACACCGGCACGATAACGGAGATATCACTCATGTCCGGACCGGTTCACGGGATGAATGGTGCGGATTCTCAAAAAGTGTCGTCCGCTCATGATTTCTTCCAACTGTTATACTTGGTTTTCAGCCAAAACAAGTCCGGATTCTTTCGAAAACCCGACAGGACCTTTGCCGATTTTTTTACAGTCTCGTTGTACCTGTTGCCACTGTGACCGGCACCGCCTGATTTATAGCCAGCTTCGATGATCGCATCCATCTCCTCGTCCGGCACCATGTCATGGAGTTTTCGCACATGCTTCCTGAATGTCAGAAAAGAGCTGTACCGGGCCGCGTGCTTGACCAGCTGCATCAAATGGACTCCGTACCATTTGTAGAAATCGTTCTGCAGCGTATCATACAGGTCCTGATGGACGAGCGTATCCTTCATCTTCCGGTTGCATGCAATAACATCGAAATGCCGGGAGTCGAACAGGTGCATGGTGGAGCCTTCCCGCTGCCGGTAGTAGTACAGTCCGTCGGGTATGACCGCTATCTTCTCACAAGCCATGAGAACTGACGGGGCGATGTAGGTGTCCTCCTGGAACATGCCCACGGTAAACCGAAGGCCGTCAAACACTTCTTTACGGTACAGCGCATCGCAGACACTGTGCATGATCTTCCTGTTGAGCAGTGCCTGAAAAAAGGACCGTTTGTCTTCCAGGATGAGTTCCTCACCTTCGATACCCCATAGTTTTTCAATTCGGTCTTCATGGAAGTAGTACCAGGTTCCGCATTTCACCATATCGGCACCGGTGCTCAGGGCTTTGATGTGCAGGGTGGCGAGCATGTGTCCGGAGATATAGTCGTCGCTGTCCACAAAGGCAATGAAATCACCTGATGCACGATCCAGACCGGTGTTACGTGCAGATGCCTGACCTTCGTTTTCCTGGTCGATAAGCGTAACAAAATCATATTCACTGGCGTAGGATACACAGATTTCCCTGCTGGCATCCGTGGAACCATCGTTGATCAGCAGTACCTCGGCAGGTTGGAGTGTCTGGGCAAGTATTGACTCCAGGCACTGCTCGAGATACTCCTCCACATTGTACACCGGGACGATTACGGATATGTCGCTCTTGACCATGATTCTAAAAGACATCAATTTTTACAGCGTGCGTTTTCCGCCTTTCGGGTGGAGGCACTTCCATATAGTCTCCGAAGATTTCCCTCAGATAGGCATCGGGGTTTGCCGGTCCCTGTACCCATTTGTCTTCAAACAGCATGGGTTTTGACGGAAAAACGTTTGAATACTTCACTTTGGGAAGGATATTGGTACCGTAAATGTGAGTAATGTCATCCTTGTGGAACATGGAAAACAATCTTGAAGCTGTCACGAAATTCAGAACATCGGCGGTGATTTTGAAAAACGGCCACAAGATTTTGGAGATCATTTGTTTGGCCGGAGTTCCATCAACACCCCGGCTGTACCGGAATACCGGCACAAACAATCTGTCAAATCGTTTTTTCAATTTGTGGTTTATGCCTGCCTGTAAGGGGAATATATCAAGGAACAGACCATCGTATTTCAGGCGGCGCCGGGTCCTGTTACTCGATGAGTAATGCATTTTTGAATTCAGGTCCACAATGCGGGTGAATATGTGGTAGTACCCTTTGTCCGTTCTGGGGGTCTGCAGAACATATTGAGGAGGAAGCTCCCTTTCCAGTATCCTGTGCAACTTCTTGTAATCCTTGTACATGACATCCACATCCATGTCGTCATCCCACGGAATAAATCCACCATGTCTCATGGCTCCAAGACAGTTTCCGCTACTCAAATAATAATCTATGCCGTGTTTTTTGCAAATCCTGTCAAACTCCATCAGCATCTCCAGCAAACGCAGTTGCGCTTTGCGCAGACTGGTTCCTTCTCCGTTGATTACGGAGTAATCTTCAACGTTTTTATCTCTTTCTTCCATCCGTTTTGATAATACTAGCAAGCACTCAACTACAATGTACTATTATAGCTGTTAAATTCATTTTTTTACTTGAACAAAGTGCCATTTGTTATTTGTATATATATTTTTTTTGTTTTCTGATATAATATTTCATATCTACTTTCATAATTGCATCATGCAGCTTTTATAGCTAGCGCATCAGTTCCTAGTATCGATATAAAGTATCCTTTCTCCACCAAGTGTGATTTCACCTTTTCTAATTTACTGTTGTCAAGTAAACTGATTTCAAAAAGAATAACATTTGGTTTCAGTTTATCTATTTCTGCATTGTATATTACCTGATCATCAAATCCCTCGGTATCAACCTGCAAGACATCTACTTCCCTGGAAAAATTCATCTCTTCCAGAACATCGTCAAGCTTTTTACATGGAACAACATGTTCTGCTATCATTTCATCAACATCTACACGGTCATCAGCAATTTTTTTCAACCATCTTTTAAGAATTTGCCTGTCGGGTGATGTTCTTCCGGTTGAAGCACGATGTTCGGGCCAGCCCTTCTGTCTTTTTTGAGCCACGTATTTCCAGGCCGATCTTTTCACAGAGTAGAGCTTGAGTTCACCGCCGGGACCAACTGCTCCGTTATACACGTAATATTCAGGATGAAAGGAATAGTTCTTTTTCAAGTGGGGAATCAACTCTGTCTGCGGCTCCACCAGCAGCAATCGGGATCGATGTGGATACATACTTGCAAAATTGTAAATCGGATCTCCAATCAAGCCATCGTTGGCACCAACGACAACAATATTCAACTTCTCTGAGTTTGAAAGCAGTGAAAGCAGGCTGATTTCGTAGGGTGATGCATGACCATCTTCCAGGCTTTTCGGGGATTGTGGTTTTACAATATCATACCCATACTTTCTGAATAAGCTTATGACCCTCTTTTTTATTTTTTTCATTTTTCTCTAAACGATTAAGTTTTCTCATCCGATATGAAATCGTTTCGTAGTATAATATATTGAAGATCGGTTAACTTTTGGAGTTATTTAAAATAATTTAATCATTTACAATAGCGCGGTCAGTTCTTTTTCTCTGCCAGGTCAAGAAACTTATTCGCTATTGTTCTTATGTCATATTGGCTCACATCACCTATCTCTTTTCTGTGACTGTAGTCTCCATTCAAAAACTCATTAATTAATTTCTTGTTTATTTCATGGGCTTTCAGGGATAATACCGGTTTTTTGATAAGTGCATAATCTATAAGCTTGCTTGGGACCTGAACACCCCCGGTATTTTCAAAATTTATTACAAAATCAACAGCACTTAATTCAAATAATAACTGCTCTCTGGGTATGTAATCTTTAACTAACAACTTGTTGCCCAGTTTTTCAGCATATCCTTCCAAATATTTGCCACTCTTTGTATACACTACAAATACGAACTTATCATCCCGCTCAACTAAATAGTCTAAAAACTGTCTTGGATCCCTTTTGTCATTGAATTTGCCGGCATATGCAAAAACCGGACAGAGTTTGGTTTTTCTTTTGGGGATTACGGGGAGATTAGAGAAATCGAATCCTTGTGGAATGATTTGTATTTTTGATCGACATGCTTGTGGATAGGCATCTACAGCTTCTTTAACGGGAACTGTAATATAATCAGGTTTTTTACAGAACCAGTTTTCAATCCATCTGAAATAAAACGGAAACGGGATTTGTTTCTCTTTGTTTCCAATGAACGGGTCGCCACAGTCCGCTATCCACGTATAAGCAATATTGTTTTTTTTCTTCTTCATAGCCAATGCAACACCCCAATGTGTTGTGTACGGTACGGCAATGGATATCAGAAGATCATATCCGTGTTCTTTTTGCAAAGCATGACGTACAAGCGGTGTTATTTTAATGTGTGGCCACAAAAAAAGATAACTAAACGGTTTTATAATATTTACGATACTTGAAACGAATACTTTTATCTCTATTATGATCATAAGAAAACTTTTTTCTACCAAAATCCTTGATCGTTACATTATGTTTCTTTTCAAACTCATCATACCCCTGTTTGTCTTTAATTGTCAGTATCGTAACGTGATGGCCCTCCCTTGCAAATTCTTTAGCCAACTCGGTAGCTCTATGTGACCTTGGTGATATAACGGGATAAAAAGAGGCACAGACAATTAAGATATTTTTTTTCACCTGTTTATAATTTTTGATTCGTAAGATCAGATAGAATGTCCATGACGTTTTTTTATCATGCTCCCGTCTGACCGGACGACAGTCATGGACATTTCATGGCATCAATGATTAACTGTTCAAACGAATTTTCGTGGTCATGCTACTTGTGCTTTCCTGGACCAGACAGGACACATTATGTGTCAAGACTCCGTATGATCTCGACCAAAGTCCTTTTCGAATGTTTACAGTATCGCAATCCGTTGATAGTGAAATTCCATCCCCAACAATATCAAATCCGCGTTTTCTAATGTCGGCATTGATGTGTAGACAGGAAGTTATGTGACCATTGCCTTTGTCTTCAATGGTTATTTGATTCTCCTTTAGCTCAATACTTCTTTCAATAGTACGGTCATGGTAATTCAACTGATACTTGATTTGATCTTCTTTGAACATCACCACCCTTACTTTCGGGAATATGTGATTACCTCCAAAAAAGGTTTTCGACTGACTGAATTGAGTCATATCCACATCAGAAAACATGACCGTATTATGTGATCGTATATCGCGGAAATAGTTCCTTTTTTTGAGACTGCGGGTATATGTGTACGTGCCGGGATCAATGATGATCATTTTGTCTCTATGAGAAAGTGTAAAAGATCCAAGGTCAAAATGTTTGTGCAATATCAGGGAATGATCACCGATGTTGTTGCAATTAACAATCAAATGGGTATCGCTGTTTTTAAGAACATAAAACCCGGATTTGTCAAACGCGATGCTTCCGGACGTATTCCTCTTCTCAAACTGCTTGCACTGCATATTTTTTATACCAGGCAACCAATTGGTTGCAGCCGTGCGGGGATTCTTGCAGTGAGAAACAAAGGAATAATTAAAAATATACTCCCCCATTGCCAGCAAATAGGAATGGTCTCCATCCAATGTATCATCGAATATAATGAACCGACCGCTGTCGTTGTCATTTATCTGCGGCTCCATGCCAGACGCATTTACATAGGCAGCGGTAAATTCAAACATTCGAAATAGTTTTCGGTGGTAGTCATTGGACAATTCGATTCCATTATATCTGCATGCAATTGCCGAAATGGCAAAAAATTCCAGGACCAGGCGATGGTACGATGTGGAATATTCATAGCTGACACCATCCTCAAAAACCTGATTCTGCATAGTATCCTCGAGTCCTTTTACGGCTTTTTCTTTCCATTGTCCGGATTTTGGGTGCTGCCTCAGGGAAATTGAAAGAAGGAGCAAACCAGCATAATTGGAGATGTCGTGATTGTTCTTGATGTTTTCTGTAAGCCAATCAATATACAATGCATGCTGTTGTAAAGATTTGGATATTTCGCTTTCAAATTCCGGCTCTTTTTCTAATTCATGCTTGAACAATTCACATGCAATCATCCAATTAGAAGCCCTGATTGCCACTTCCATGGTACTGCACCAATTGACACCAACAAGAAATGGATTTTCATCAATCCATGACCTGAGCGTTTTCTTGAATAATTTGTAATACTCGCAGTGCTGAGTGATGTGGAAATTTTGCCCCCAGGCCACAAAGAAATAACAACGTGAAAGCTCCCATGGGAACTTTATGTCTATACCCCTGTTAAAAAACCTCTTGATATCTATTCTATCAAAACGCTCTTCTGGAAACTCAAAGCCGGACACATAATCCCTGTTCCATTTTATATCGTCATGGTGGACATAATGTCCAAATATTTTTATCTCATCTTTTCGTGAGGTTGCATTATTAATTTTTTTGCTTACATCCCAAATTCTACTTGCGGATATGGAATATATCCTGCATGTACCAAGCAGAGTGACCTTGTATGATGAATAGGTATTCCAACATATTTTTTTGCATAATCTGCGTATCCTGACTGCGACACTTTTAGCCATATCATAAATGATTAGCTTGCTCTTTCAGTCATATTCCAAGGACCCTGTGCTGATTACCAGCATCCTCAGAAAAGTTTAATCATGATATCTAGAAATTGACTGCATTCTCATCTATTTCCGGAACCATTTGGAGGTATACACCACCTGCCACGACCTCCTGGCCTTGTCAAAGACCAGCTTCCTGAAGGGATAGAAATAGGGCGCGGCACAGACGGCTACGGTCACGATTTTGGCCCGGTGCCGCATGCCCGTGCCGTAGTTGGTCACCCCCCAGGCAAAGGTGATCACCATGCCTATCAGCATCAGCAGCAGGATGACCCGCGCC
>Ga0207421_10003544_pt1 | contig 18511 bp, 11 predicted proteins | sample SodLakKL_010_SED_4_FD_187542 | JGI IMG/M metagenome (GOLD analysis project Ga0207421, IMG submission 187542) | Alkaline sediment microbial communities from Lake Tanatar, Kulunda Steppe, Russia - 8KL_010_SED (SPAdes) (version 2) | ecosystem: Environmental > Aquatic > Non-marine Saline and... | reverse complement strand
CTGGTCCAGAAAATATTTGACCGGCAGTTTGTGTTGGATAAAAAGATGGACAGGGAGTATAGCGATTACCGCAAAAGAATGATGCTCAAAGATATAAATTATAATCTGGAAACCCTGGAAACTGCAGTTAAATTAAAGGCAGATTCGATTTTTTCTGATTATGCCCTCTGGTTATTGCAGCTGCTTGTTCAGCGCATGAAGGACCTTGGAGAAGAAAGAGTCCGGGAGCAGATGGTAGCTCATTATCAAATCCTTAAAGAAGTCCTGGGGGAAGAAGTTCCTTTTGAAGAGAGGGAGGAAACTTTTAGACAGCTGGATAAAGCAATTAGAATTACCAGGGAAGCCCCGATCGAACCGGTAGAAGATGAGGATTTTTCCCGGGGTGAGCTGGGAAGAATCAGAGAAAACTTTCTCAATTGTTTAATTAAATCCGATAAAACAACTGCCCGGGAAGAAATTGAAAAGGCTATTGAGGATGGGGTCAGTCTGGAGGATATTTACCAGGAAGTTTTCCAGAAGGTTTTAATAAAAATCGGCGACCTATGGCATCAGGGGAAAATAAGTGTTGCCCAGGAGCATTTTTCTACAGCTCTGGTCCAGAACATAATGGGCCAGCTTTATCCATTGATTTTTTCCAGGCCCAGGATTGACCGAAGTGTTGTGGCCTGCTGTATTGGCAATGAATTACATGAAATGGCGGCCCGGATGGTGTGTGATATTCTGGAGATGAAGGGATGGGATAGCCTTTATCTCGGAGCAGGGGTTCCCCAGCAAAGCTTATTAAGTGCCCTCCAGGAGCACAATCCAGATTTGCTCGTTCTTTCTGTGACTATGCCCATTTACCTTGAACAGTGCCGGGAAGTTATTTCTGATCTGCAGGCAAAAAAGGAGGAATTTAAACCTTTAATTGCCGTAGGAGGGCGGGCCTTTTCCCTTGCTCCTCATCTGCCCCAAGAGTGGGGTGCCGATATTTATGCCCGGAACGGCCTGGAACTTGCTGAATGGGCAGGGGGAAAATTAAAAAAGGTTTAATGGTTTCAAGACTGACAGGGGGAAAAACAGATGGCCAATTTTTTTGTTAAATTGGATACTGGGGGTATTATCGAGGAAGTAAAATGGACAACTGATTCCCGACTTTTTTCTCAAGGAGAATCACTTTTGAATCTGCTGGAGGATGATAAAGCAGAAGAGATTTTAGAGTTCCTCCAGAATCCTTCGAGCCACGCAAAAAAACATGAAACTCTCCAGATTAGGATGGGCGAAAGTTTTATCCAGCTTTCCCTGTACCTGATGAAATTGCAGGGAGAAATCCTGGGAATTGGAATTTCAGGAAAAATCGCGGAGGAACCGGTAATTGGTGAATTGCTCAAAATGTACAATGAACTTTTCAATCAACTTCGCGGGGAAATTAAAAAAAATGCCGGGGGGGACGAAGAACAAATCCAGGAACGGTTCGAAGATTTGCAAAAACTCAATAACGAGCTTACAAATACAAAAAGGAAGATAGAAAAAGCCAATGTAAAACTGGAGAGCTTAAATAAAGAACTGCAAACAAAGTTAATGAAGGATCCCCTTACAGGTCTGGTGGGGAGATACCAGTTTTGGGTTGGTATTAGAGGTATGATTGAAAATGACCCGGACAAACAGGGGATCTTTGTTTATATTGACATAGATGATTTTAAGGATATCAATGATACCTTCGGCCATGTAGGAGGAGATCAGTTTTTAATTGAGATTGGAGAAAGGATTAAAGCAATTCCCCTTGATGAGGCAATGAAAATAAGGATTTCCGGGGATGAATTTGGGATTTTCATCCATGGTTTTGATTTGGTTAAAGATGAGGATTTCCAGGAACTATGGGAGCTAATCCAGAGGTATCTATTGAATAAACCGGTTATTTTCAACCAGATCCCCATTCCTGTCTCTATTAGTGCAGGTATGGCAGTCTTAAATTATGATTCCCGAGAAATTGAAGAATTAATTGAGTACGCTGATTTTGCAATGTACCAGGCAAAAAGAGATGGGAAGAACCGTTATCGGAAGTTTGATAAAAAGGAATTCGAAGAAAAACGCCTGATGAAAGAACAGGGCAAAGCCGTTAAAGATGTTATTGCCAGTGAGGACCTGTACCACGTTTATCAGCCGATTTTTTCTGCTGAAGATGGCGGATTGGTCGGTTATGTTGCTCATATGCGGACAAAAAACCGTTATTTTCCTGACACCTCGGATTTAATAGAAAATGCTTTCCGGGAAAACCTCTATGTTGAACTTGATCTGCTCAGTTTCCAAAAACTTTCCCAGGGAAAAAACCTGGCCCGGAGTATTGGTGAGAAATTACTCTTTGTTCCCCACGGACCCTATTCCTTTAAGCAGAACGAAGAAATTAAAAAAGGGGCAGGCAAGGTTTTTCCCAACCGCCTGGTTTTGGATATTGTCGAGGGGAAAATGGCAAACCCGGAATTTATTGGGAAAATAATCAGGAATGGTAAAAAGTATGGGTTTTTGGTTTCGGTGAGCAATTTTGCTTCCGGTGATTTTGATGACCTGGGTATACTGGCAACTGCGCCTGCGTTTATAAAAATAGGGCGGGCAACAACGGCAATTATGCCGGATAACCGGGAGCTGCAGGAAAAAATCAGGCGAATTGTTGGCTATGCCCACAGCCAGGGGACCCGAGTTATACTTGAAGGTATTGAAACCAGAGAAGAACTGGAAATAGGGATCCGTTTGAATATCGATTTTCTCCAGGGTTTTTATCTGGGGTCCCCTAAAAGAGAACTGCCCCGGGATGTAGAAAAGACCACAAGGGCCATTCTTGCTGTGAAGAAAGGAAGCGAGAGGAATTAAGAAATTGGAAATAAAATGATGGGAAAAATTAATTGCAGTGAAATTATTGGGTGGCCTCAGAAGAGGCCGCTTTTTAATTTTCCTCTGTAATTAAAATCCAGAAGAAAAATAAGGGTAAAAATACCGAAACAATAATTGTATTGGGGATTTAAAGGACTAATGTTAAAGAGAGGAGAATTAAAAAGTACGTTCTTTTAAGTTTGGAAAAAAATAAAACCTTTGTTTTCCAGGAAAAACAGAAAAATTTAAAGGAGAGAAATTAACAATGAGAAAAAAGTTCATAGTAATCCTTGCTCTAATTACCTTTGTCTTTCTTATCAGAGGCCCGGTTCAGGCAATCGGGGAAGATGTTCCTGGAACCTATGACCATCCCCTGGTTTCGCGCTATGCGGATTCCATTATATTTGGCTATGAAGAGCTTGCCTTCGATGAATATATTCTTGTTCTGGGCAAGGTAAAACGGGAACTGGGAGATCTGGACGAGGTACCCCATCCCGGCTACTACCTGGGCAGGACCCTTTTCATTCCAACAGAATATAAAACCCTGGAAGGGAAGGTAACCAAAATAACCTACCTTGTTCCGGAAGGGCGCTCTACCCTGGAAATATTTCGTAATTACGAAAATGAATTAAGAAATTCCGGATTTGAAATCCTTTATACCGGGGATCGGGAGGCAGTGGCTAGTTTTGGCGACTGGCACGGAGGCTACTATCCTTTCGAGATTCCCCTTTCTGGAGTTAGAACAGCTTCGAGGGGAAATTATTTAAGATCAAGCAATGACGCCCGCCTGCTGACAGGCGTTTTACCTCGGCCAGAAGGGGACATCTATGTTTCTCTTTATGTTCATAACGGGGGGATAACTTCGCCGGCCCATTCTGCCCTGGGAAAAGTTCAACTGGATATAATTGAAGTTGCTCCGATGGAGGAAGGTTTGGTAAGTGTTGATAGCATGTATGAAGGAATAAACAGGGAAGGATCAATTGCAATCTATGGGATTGAATTTGTTTTTGACAGTGCGGAAATTGAAGAAACGTCAGAACCCGTTCTCACAGAAATTCGGAATCTCCTGACTGAATTTCCAGGCTTAAAACTTTATGTTGTTGGACACACCGATGATACTGGCTCCCTGGAATATAATATCGGTTTAAGTGAAAGGCGAGCTCAGGCAGTTGTGGATTACCTGGTTAATATTTTTGGAGTTTCTCCAGATCGGTTGATAGCCCGTGGAGTTGGGCCCCTGGCTCCGGTAGCTTCCAATGAAACCGAGGCAGGTAGGGCAAAAAACAGGAGAGTTGAACTGGTCAAACAGCTCGATTAGGCAGGCTTTTAAATAAAATCCCCAAAATGGGGAGGGGAAAGGCGGGAGGGCTTGTTGAAAAGAGGCAGAAAGTTTTGGGTGTTTCTTTTGCTGTTTATATCTTTTTCTCTATTTCTGCCAGGGTGTGCTAAAAAAGGAGATGGAATAAATCCAGCCGCGGCAATTAATTTTTCTGTTGGGGAAATTGATCTTGCTCTCCGTTATGCCCCTGCTGCATCCTTCCCCACCGGGGTAGATGATGACGGCGAAGGAAAGGTAGAAAAAGGTTTTTGGATCAGCGAAACCCTTGTTTCCTATGAGCTCTGGTATGAACTGCGCCTCTGGGCAGAAGACAATGGATACAGGTTTGGGAGGATTGGGAACGAGGGCGGGCGATTGGGCAATTTTGGCAGAGAACCTTCTGAGAGCAAAAAACAACCGGTAACCAGAATTACCTGGTATGATGCTATTGCCTGGTGCAATGCCCTGTCCGAGTACCTGGGCTATACCCCGCTATATACCCGGGAGGGTGAAGTCTACCGGGATTCCAGAAACAGACACCCCGAGGAGGAAATTATTACCGGTTCCGGGGAAGGATTCCGCCTGCCCACGGCACTGGAGTGGGAACTTGCTGCCCGTTTTAAGGGGTCAGATAATTCCCATGGAGCAATTGAAAACCCGGCGGGAAGCGGTCAGTACTGGACCCCCGGCAATTACGCCAGCGGGGCTACAGGGCCTTTTACTGATGAAGAAGCCACAAAAGCTGCCGCCTGGTATAACAGGAACAGTTCAATTGAAGAAGGAGGGCTTACCACCCATAATGTTGGTTTGAAGCCCGCTGAAGGAAACGGCTTAAATCTTTATGATATGAGTGGAAACTGTTACGAATTTATGGATTATCCCCGGGGAGTTTACAGGGGGGGCTGTTATTACAGGGGTAATGATGTGTTGAGGGTAGGCTTTATCCCCAGCGGAACTTTAAGCATGGGTAATTCCTATCCCAACCTGAGTTTTCGTCCAATACTGGCCAGTGACAGTGCGGACCACCCCAAAACTTCAGAAGTATATTTTTTCAGAAATACCGCAAAAGCCCAAGAAATGGGTTCGGTAAGCACCTCCAGTGATAATTCGGGAGGTGAAAATGGGGCAGAAGAATTTCCTGCAGGCAGCCTGGTCGAGGTAGAGTGGCAGGGGATCTGGTACGACGCCCGGGTTTTAGAAGTGGATGGCAACCGTTATTATATAACCTATATCGGCTATGATAGTTCCTGGGATGAATGGGTTGATAGCAAGAGAATTCGCCCTCCAAGCTCCCAGCTGATTATTATTTCTGTGCTCGGGGCCCAAATTTTCTTTGCTGAAGAAACTCCCCCCGAAGATAGGGCTCTGCCCGAAACAGCTGAGGTAATGTTAAGTAATAACTCCTGGATTAATTTAGAGGTAGAGTGGGAAGATTCCATTCTGGAGCAGGCTGGTCCAGGAGAATATGAATTGACGGGTGAACTGGTAAACCTTCCGGAGCATATTATTAATCCCAGTAATTTTGCGCCCAGTTTACGGGTAAGGATCCGCGAAAAAGATGGTCCTCTTTCCTTTCTCCGCATGGAGGCAGCAACTCGAATCGACGAATTATTGTTTTACATTGATCACGATGATGGCCTGAAGGGTTTTTACTTTGGAGCTATCCCACCCATCGATTTAACACACGTTTTAATAGAGGAAAACAAAATTTTCCAGAGCATGGTTATTTACAATGCCGCAATGATCCCCATCCAGTGGGTATTCCCTGAACTGACGGTTCAGGTAATTAAGCCCCGCAATGACCCCTTTAACCCTGCCGAGGCAATCCACATCTTTATGCTGGAATCGGAAAGAGTGGAATTTACATTTGACATTCGCCTGAACATGGAAATCGGCCTGCTGCTGGACCGGCTTCCCCATGTTTTTGGGCAGGGATTGACCGAACAGGCCGAAGTTTTAAAAAGGGTCCTGGGAGAGATGGGAATGCTGGGAAGAACTGTTTCCCAGGTGGCAGCCAGTGCAGGAACACCTGAAGAGGTTGCATTCGCATCTTTTCTCTCGATTGCGGGCACTGCAGTCAGGATTCTGGATCAACTGGAGGCAATTGGGGGTCCGGAAACTGCATCTTCAGGTTCTTTCCAGGTTCAGCCCGCCAATTTTTCCGGGATCGGGAACATTATGTTTGCTTCCGATTCCGAGCAAATTAGAAGAGAAATAGCCAAAAGGGTTTTTAAAATTGTTGAGTATAAACAGGGAGGGACAGTGATTCAGATGTTCTCCTACCTTTATCGCCTGGCCAGCGGGCATTACGATGGCCTGGATATAGAGGGGCCCGCGGTAAGCATGCTTTTATGCAGGGGGCAATCCTCTGTTCCCAACGTCTGCCATGAATTTTATATTCCCAACCTGCCCGGGGAAGTCGGCCGGTGTGTTAAGCTCTGTTTTGCAACCCTGGCCTGTTTTACTGATATCTGCCAGCCCATGCTGTTTTCTGTGGAGGATGCCAAAAAACTCAGGCAACCATGATCAGGGTGGAGACAAATTTTCCGAGTAAAAAGCAGGGTTAACCTTATTTTTGAAACCTGGTGAGAAAATCTTTTGCAAATTACGGGGAGCATTAAAACAAAATTGGAATTAATAACGCTCCATGAAAACCATGAGAACCCGGTTTTTTATGGAGCAATAATTTTTCGGGGAGTAATACCTTTCCTCTTTCAGGAATATTAAAAAACCCCCTCCAGTAATAAGGTTAAGGGGAAGCTTAAGAAAGCTTTAAAATAATTTTATTTAAATTTTATGTTGTTATGCTATGGTAAAAGAAAAGAAAAAAGGGAAAAACAGGAACTGGGGATTTTCTCAGGCTTGCTATTTGGCTGGGCTGTCTGCGAACAGTAGGAACAACCGGAGAATTCCAATCTGGCGGGAACAAACTTTTCTTTATTAGGAGATTTTAATCCTGCAGAAATGGGACTTCTGGATAAAGTAAAGTCTCATTGAAGGATAGGACTGTTTTTGAATCTCCGGTGGAGGGGATACTGCAGGATTGGAAACATTGGAAGGATAGGAAATGGAAGTAGAGGGAGCATCTTCGATCCCCAATTTCTGCAACGAGTTTTACCTGCAATACCCTTGGGCGATATTACCTGTTGAAACAGGCTTTGTTTTAGCACGCTGTCCTGTTTTACTGTCATCTGCCAGCCAATTTAGTTTTGGGTGGAAGAGGCAAAGAAACTCCGCCAGCCCTGAGCCTGGAGAAAGGGTGAGCAAACTGAGACCAAGATTACCAGAATTAATTCTGGGAATAGTCGTTGCACTAACCTTTACTTTTATTCCTACCGTTTTCGCCCAAAGGAGTGGAGAGGAAGCAGTGCTCTGGTTCTTCTGGGGGGATGGCTGTGAAATGTGTGAAGAAGCCATGGGCTGGATCAGTTACCTGGAGGAAACATACCCCGACCTGGAAATCCGGAGCAGGGAAGTCTGGTTTGATCAAAAAGCCCAGGACCTGTACCTGAGAATGCTTGAAGAGAGGAAGGAAAAGGCTTCCTGGGTTCCGGGCTTTATCCTCGGTGACAAAGTCTGGCACGGGTTTAATGAAAACCTGACCGGGGAAATTGAATTGCTCCTGGATAAAAAGTTTTTGGAGCAAAGGAAAAGCGATCCGTTATTCGGGAAAGGGGAGAAAATCTCCTACCTGATAGACACTACTCTTTTATCCCGCCAGCCCCTATTTGTCGCTACCCTGCTTTTGGGAACAGTAGATGGGTTTAATCCATGTTCTCTCTGGGTTCTGGCTGTACTTTTGGCCATGATTTTGAATACCCGCTCCCGGGTTCGCATAGCTGCAGTTGGCGGAGTATTTCTTTTGGTAACTGCCCTGGTTTATGGCCTGTTTATTGCCGGGGTTTTTGCAGCGATGGCGGTAATATCTCACCTGGAGAACCTGCGCTGGCTGATTGGGTTACTTGCCCTGGGCCTGGCGGCCTTAAACCTCAGAGATTTCCTGGGGGGAGGAGAGCAGCCTGTTCTGGGCATTTCCTCCCGCTGGAAACCGGCTATTGTTAAGAGTTCCCGTCAGCTGGGAAAGGACCGACCGCTAATTTTTACCCTGCTTTTAACCGTTATTTTTGCTGCGGGAGTTGCTCTGATTGAATTACCCTGCACTGCGGGGTTTCCAGTAATCTGGACAGGGCTCCTCCGGGAAGCAGGTATTGAAGGGGTCTATTTTCTTGGCCTCCTGGGAGTTTATTTGGCTGCCTACCTTTTTGTAGAAGTTTTGGTGGTAGGGATAGTAATAATTACAATGGAATATTTGCGAATTCAGGAAATTTACGGACGCCGTTTCAGGCTTGTTGGTGGAATGCTAATGGGTGCTCTGGGACTCATGCTTTTAATTAACCCCCGGGCAATAGAAAGCCTGGGGGGGCTGATCCTGGTTTTTGCAGTTGCAGGCGGTGCCTCCTTGGGAATTATGGTGATCCAAAACCAGAGGAAAAGGTGGAGTAAAATTTAATTGTCAGAAGGCGGAGAAAATTGTTTTAATTAATCTAAAATTTATTACGGTTTAAACTAAGATAATTACAGAAGGACTTTTCCAGTCCGGGGGTAGTGGTTTTAAATTTTAAGGAGGGAGGTGCCGGAAACCAGTGTGTTTTCTGTTCTGGAAGGGAAAACCCTGCCGGAGCAGGAAGCAGATATAAACGAACTTTACTTTGAGATTGAGTTTACGGGCGGGTACTGAAAAGAAGTTCAGGAAAAGATTTACAGGTGTGATCTATAAAACTGGAGGGAGGAACTTTTTTGAAAGAAAAGGGGGAAAGGGGTTTTTTATTCATCAGGGCTTTGTTGGTGTTTGCTATCTTAATATTGATTGTTGCCTCATCGGGAGCAGCCTGGGGAGCACCAATTTCCCAGGAAAAATTTATCCAGTTAAACCCTGAGGTAGAAGAACTGTTTTTTTATTCAATAACTTCTCCACTGTCTTTTCATTTTGACCAGGGAGGAAAGAACCTGTTGCTGATTCAGGTTACATTTTCAGCAAAGGATGACAGCTGGGGTCCCTGGTTAAACCAGGCCGAGGGGGAACCAGTCCATCTTTTGGGTGATGGGTTCCTTTATTCTCAATATATTTTCTTTGCTCCACCAGATCAGGCCATCATCCCCGATTTCTACCATTATAAGGAGGTTATTGCCACCGGAGGAAAGGTTGCAGAGGCTTTTGGCACTTCTTTACCTCTGAATTTTTACGATCTGCAGGCAATCAATCCGGGCTTTAAATACTATAAAAAACTGAGTTCGCAAGGGGATCAACAGAGCCCTGTTTTTCTATTTGCTCCCGATGGGATGGGGCTTATGTTTTTGGGATTGGAAAACGGCGATATTTTTGCCCTGGTTCTGCGGGACCCCGAGAGGTGGCGGCAAATCACTGGAACCGAAGGCCATCACACTGAACTGGGAACTTTCAGATATTCCGAGCCTTTCTATCTTGCCGAACCGGGTTTTAGCTTTGAGGTTAGCCGCTGGTTTAGCCAGATGCGCGCCGAGGAGCAGAAGACAGAGGTCGGTGCGGTTTTGGATGATGATTTTGTCCTGGAGGGACTTGAAGTGAAAATGTTGATGGGCATGCTTCAGGTTGAATCCCGGATTACCAATTATAGCGGCAAAAACTTTTCCGTGATTATTTTTGAAGTAATCTTCTTTGACGAAGATGGCCAGGAGGTTGCTCATGGGGGGATCATGTGCCAGGATCTCAGAGATGGAGAAACAGGGGACTTTTTGGGGATGTTTGTTCCCGAAGGAAATATTGACCCGGAAAATATCCGTTATTCGATTACCCTCAGCCAGGCCTGGTAAGCAGAATTAAATGAGCTGCTTTCTCTAAATTAGTTATAGATATTTCGGTACTTTAAAATGATTCAAGTAAAATTGTTGAGAACAAAAAAAACCCGAAAATCTTAAGTTAACCCTTTTCATTGCTGCTACAACGATTTCAGTGTTAAAATTTATCTAAACTTCCCCCGGGATTTGCTCCCCGGGGGAGTTTAAATTCGGGGAGGGCAACAAAAAAATCCGGGGTACTACCCTTCCAGTTTGGGACTTGCGCTTTCAGCTTGACCATTTCCTTATGCAGAACGAAAAATTAAATCCAGGCTGAACACCTCATATTTCAAAAAGTCCCAGGAGAAGGATTTTGCATTGGGAGGTGAGAAATAACTAATGGTGTGAAGAAAGGAGCAGGGAAATGAGCTTGATTGGAGTCGATACCGGCGGTACTTTTACCGATTTCATTTTTCGGGACGACGGGGAATGGAAGATTTTAAAAACTCCTTCGACCCCTTATGACCCCGCGGATGCTGTCCTGGAGGGCCTGGGAGAAATTGCTCCGGGCAGACCACAAAAAATTGTCCACGGGTCAACTGTTGCTACCAATGCCTTACTGGAAAGGAAGGGTTCTAAAACTGCTCTTCTGACCAACCGTGGTTTTACAGATGTTCTGGAAATTGGGCGCCAGGCCCGAACCGAACTATATAATCTTTTTTACAGGCGCGAACAGCCCATTATCCCGCAGGACTTGCGCTTCGGAGTTCGGGGTCGTTTGCTTGCTGATGGCCGGGAAATGGAAGCTCTCGATGAAGGGCAAATAAGGGAGATAGCCCGGGACATGAGGGCCAGAGGGGTAGAATCTGTTGCAGTTGTTTTTCTATACTCCTATCTCGATCCCGCTTCGGAAAAGCGAGCAGCAGAAATATTGCGCGAGGAAGGACTGGCGGTTTCAACTTCCCATGAGATCCTTAAAGAATTCAGGGAATATGAACGGACATCTACCACCGCAGTTAACGCTTACCTGATGCCCCGGATGGATGGGTACCTGGGTCACCTGGAACAAAAACTTGGTGGGGATAAGCTTGCGGTAATGCAGTCTAACGGAGGGCGAATTCGTTCCCGCATAGCCCGCAAAGAACCGGTGCGGACTGTCCTTTCCGGGCCTGCGGGAGGAGTAGTCGGGGCCTATGAGCTGGGCAAAATTTCCGGGCACAGGCGGTTGATGACTCTGGATATGGGGGGAACCTCTACCGACGTAGCGCTGGTTGACGGGGGACTTCCTCTGACTACAGGAACCACCATGGGCGGACAGCCGCTGCAGGTGCCGATTATTGACATTCACACTGTGGGAGCAGGAGGTGGCTCCCTGGCCTACCTGGATGAAGGAGGAGCGCTGCGGGTTGGCCCTGAAAGTGCAGGAGCTGATCCCGGTCCCATCTGTTACGGCAAAGGCGAAATCCCTGCAGTGACTGATGCCAACCTGTTCCTGGGGCGGCTGATTCCCGAGCTATTCCTGGGAGGGGGCATGGAATTGACTCCGGAGCGAGTCAGGCCCTACCTGGAGAACCTTTCCCGCAAGGCAGGGCTGAAAGAGGAAGAACTGGCAGAGGGTATATGCAATGTTGCCAATGCTAATATGGAGAGGGCTTTACGGGTAATTTCAGTTGAAAGAGGGCACGACCCCAGTGAATTCTCACTTTTTGCTTTTGGTGGTGCCGGGGGAATGCATGCTGCCTTTTTGGCCCGAAGCCTGAATATCCCCCGGGTGGTTATTCCCCCTTACCCCGGAATTTTTTCCGCCATCGGCATGCTCCTGGCAGACGTGAGCAGAGATACTTCCCGCACAGTGCTTATGGGGGCCGAGGAATTAAAAACCAGGGCGGAGGAACTTTTTGCTCCCCTGGAAGAAGAAATTCTCGAGGATATGTCCGCCGAAGGTTTTTCCCGCGATGAAATCACCCTGGAACGCTCCCTGGATATGCGTTACCGGGGCCAATCCTTCGAACTGAGAGTTCCCTATTCACATAATTTTTTGGAAGATTTTCATGCCCGCCACCGGCAGCGTTACGGTTATCATCGCAAGGGTCGTCCTGTAGAGGCAGTCAACCTGCGAGTTTTGGGCTGGGGAAGGCCGGAAAAACCCACCTGGCCCCATCGGGATAACCCGGTCGAAGATATTCCGGACGGGGCTATTTATGGTTCCCGCTCCGTTGTTTTTGCTGGAATCAAGGAGGATACCTTATTATATCGCCGGGAGGCCCTGCTTTATGGCAACCGAATTCCCGGTCCGGCCCTGATCCTGGAATATTCTTCGACAACTGTGGTTCCCCCGGGAGTGGAAGCCCGGGTTGATCCCTGGAATAATCTGATCCTGGAGGTAGGCTGATGAATAAAGCTATTAACCCCGTTCGCCTGGAAATATTTCATAATCGGTTTCGTTCAATTGCTGAAGAAATGGGGGTTGCCCTGAAGAGGACAGCTTTTTCTCCCAACATTAAGGAAAGGCAGGACTTTTCCTGCGGTATTTTTGCGGGAGATGGAGGGCTTGTGGCCCAGGCAGCACATATTCCTGTCCACCTGGGGTCGATGCCTCTTTCCGTGGCCTCTGCTATCGCATCCACTTCTTTTTCCCCGGGAGATATGGTGCTTTTAAATGATCCCTTTGCGGGGGGAACCCACCTCCCGGATATTACAGTGGTTGCCCCGGTTTTTTCCGGAAAAGAGGAAGAGCCCTGCTTTTATTTAGCCAACCGGGCCCACCATGCCGACGTGGGCGGAAGCGCCCCTGGTTCGATGTCCCTATCCGGGTCTATTTTCCAGGAGGGATTGATCCTGCCTCCAGTTAAGATCTGGGAAAAAGGACAAATAAAAAAAGACCTGATGGAGGTTATTCTGAAAAACGTTAGGACTCCTTCGGAGCGGGAGGGAGATTTCGAAGCCCAATTCATGGCCAACCTAACCGGCACCCGGCGTTTAGAAGAATTAATAACCGAGCAGGGCATAGAGGAAGTCCAGGTCTATAGCCAGGCCCTTCGAGATTATTCGGAAAGACTTTTGCGCAGAACAATTGCCCGGATCCCTTCTGGAAATTATTCTTTCCAGGATTTTCTTGACGATGACGGACTGGGGACAGAAGATATTAAAATAGATTTAAAGCTGACCATAGATGGGGATGAGGCCTACCTTGATTTTACCGGCTCAGCAGATCAGGTTCAGGGGAGCATTAATGCTGTCCGGGCAATCACCCTTTCCGCAGTTTTATACTGTTTCCGGTGCCTTCTACCTCCCGACACTCCTACGAACGACGGGCTTTTAAGGCCCCTGCACGTAAAAACCCGCCGGGGAAGTATCCTTGACGCCCAACACCCTTCGGCCGTAGCGGGGGGCAACGTTGAAACTTCGCAGCGAATTGTCGATGTGGTCCTGGGGGCCCTGGCCGGGGCGATACCGGAAAAAATTCCTGCCGCTTCCCAGGGAACGATGAATAACCTCTCTGTTGGAGGGATTGATCCCCGCAACAACCTGCCCTTTACCTATTATGAAACCCTGGGGGGAGGAATGGGTGCTTCCCGGGGAAAAAATGGAGAGGGAGGCATTCATTCTCACATGACCAACACCCTGAATACTCCGATTGAAGCTCTGGAATCAAGTTACCCCCTCCTCGTCAGGGAATACGCTTTCCGCAGGCGAAGCGGCGGAGAAGGAACAAAAAGGGGAGGAGAAGGGCTGGTCCGGGAACTTGAGTTGTTAGCCGAAGCCCAGGTATCAATTTTATCCGAACGCCGTAGGAAAGGGCCTTACGGACTGGAAGGAGGAGGTCCGGGAAAGCCCGGGGAAAATTTACTCCTTCGGGAGGGCTCTATGGAAAAACTCCCCGGGAAGTTTACCAGGGAATTGAAAAAAGGTGATATCCTGCGAGTGGAAACCCCGGGTGGAGGGGGTTATGGCCGGAAAAAAGTTTAACCTGTGTTTTTTAAATAAATTAAGGCCGGGGAGATAACTTATCTTCCCGGCCTTTCTCATGTAATAAAATTGTGAGGTGTTTCGGTTTTTCTGGATTTCAAATTAACTCCTTGGCTGCTTTTGCTGGGACTATTTCCTGGTTGATAAAAGTAAGGTGTTCCCGGGCTTCCCGGTCCAGCTGTTTATTAATCATTATCCCGAGAATAACCGTCATTATTATTGTCAGGCCATCAGCAGTGGGCTGGGCAAAAATAACCCCATCCAGGCCAAAAAACCGGGGTAAAATTATGATCGCCGGAATTAAAAGCAAACCCTGACGGGAAACTGAAAGGATCCCTGCTGGAATGGCTTTGCCCAGGGCCTGGAAGAGGGAGAAGTAAATGATCTGGAAGCCAAACAGGGGGAAGGGAATACTTATGGCCCTTAAGGCCTGAGCTCCGGTCTGTAAAACAAGAGGGTCGGTGCTGAACCAGGAGATCACTGTTTCGGAAAAGATTATGAATAAAGTGGCGGCACAGAAGGTAAAAGCGGTTGTGATCCGGACAGAAAAGCGAATGGCTTCATTTAAACGGCCGAAATTTTTAGCTCCGTAATTAAAGCCGGCCATGGGCTGAAAACCCTGTCCATAACCAAAAATTGCGAACATACCCAGAGACATAACCCTTTTTACAATTCCCATGGCAGCAACTGCATAATCTCCGTAGGGGGCTGCAGCATTATTAATCAGGGCCATAGCCATACTGTTTAACCCCAGGGTTAAAATTGAAGGGATACCGATTTTTACAATCTGCATAACTATAGTTTTGGAAGGTTGGAAACGGGAAGGGGATAGTTTTAAGTAACTGCGACCGGAAATATAATACCAGAGCTGGAAACAAACTGCGATAGACTGGGCTAAAACAGTGGCAACAGCCGCACCCTGAATTCCCATGTTCAGGGTGAAAATAAAAATTGGATCCAGGATCATATTTAAAACTGCCCCGGAAATTAAAGCAATCATACTGGCGTGGGCGCTGCCTTCTGCCCGCAGGATGTTGTTTAACGTCATTTTTAACATGATTATTGGAGCCCCGAAAAGGAGAGTTCGGGCATAGGTCATGGCGTGAGGAAGAATGGTATCAGTTGCTCCGAATAAACGCATTACCGGTTCCAGCCAGAGTTGACCCAGGGTAATTAAAATTATTCCCAAGCCAAGGATCATTCCTACTCCCGTTGCAGCAGTTCTTTCGGCCTCTTCTTTTTGTCCTGCGCCAAGGGAGCGGGAAATATAGGAGGCTGAACCGACTCCAACTGCTATACCAAAGGCGGAAATGAGCATTAAAAAAGGAAAGGCGACAGATAAAGCGCCGATAGCGCTTGTTCCCAAACGACCTACGAAAATGGTATCTACAATATTGTAAACGCCGTTGATTACCATTCCAACTATCGATGGAATAGCCAGGTAAATTAGTCCTTTTCGGACATCTTCTTCTCCCAGTATAATGGCCCTTTTATCCTGTCTATTCATCGTTTTTTGCTCCTTTGTTTGCGATTAAATTTTGCAAAAGCCAGTCAATAAATTTGAAGTGGAGATCTGCCTGTTCGGAGTTTTCCTTGGAAACGCTCCAGGTTGAAGAAAGCAGGCACCTGGCCAGGGGATAACAGTATCTTTCTTCCAGAGAAGTTTTATTTAACATCTCGCTAAGCTGTTCTTTTAAATTTTGTTCAATCCGCCTGATCCGGCTTTTTTCTTCGGGGGTTTCCAGGCTTAACTTGAGTAATTCCAGTCCCAGTCCCCGGCGCTCAATTACAGCCTTGTGAAATTCTTCCAGGAATACTTTAATTTTTTCCTGGCTGGATTCTTTCTGGGAGCACAGGTTATTAATCCTATTAAAAACCTCTTCCCAGCCGGTTTCGAAAACCTCGAAAAAAAGAACCCGCTTGTTGGGGAAATAATTGTAAAGGGTCCCAACTGCTATATCTGCTCTGCGGGAAATGGTTCTCATATCAACCTGATCAAAACCCTCTTGCAGGAACAGGGGAGCTGCAATTTCCAGGATTCTTTCTTTTAGTTCGGGCTGGCTTCTTCTCATGGGATCACGCTCCTCCATGTATAACTTATATTTTAATGAACGCTGTTCATTTTGTCAATATAAAAAAATCTCGCTTTTCTTTAGCTCCTGCAAGGCAATGTTCCCTGTTTTATTCCTGTCTGGGATTTCAAGAATCAATGAGCAGAAAATAATTTTGGAAAGCAGTAGTTTTTTATATATTTTGGAGTATACTTGAATTGGACGAACCATAATTTGTGACAAGATCAATAATAGGAGCCAAACAACCCACAAACAGCTAAATAGCTATAGTTTGCTTTAATCGGGAAAATGCAAACCTATTTCCAATAAATAATCGTTGCAAAAAAAAGAAAAGAGGTGAAGACCATGCTCCAGGATTTCAAAAAATTTATTATGCGGGGTAATGTGGTTGACCTGGCGGTTGCAGTTATTATTGGGGCAGCTTTTGGCCGGATTGTGGTATCTTTTGTCAATGATATGCTGATGCCGGTTCTGGGAATGTTTATTGGCCTTAATTTTACTGACTTAAAAATCGTTATTTCCGAATCTCAGGGTGATCTTGCTGAAATTGCGGTATATTACGGGAGTTTCATCCAGGCTGTTTTTGATTTTCTTATAATAGCTCTTGCAATTTTCCTCATGATCAGATTTATGACCAAACTGCAGAAGAAAAAAGAAGAAGCCCCTCCTCCAACCCCAGTTCCCACAAAAGAAGAAACCCTTCTTACAGAAATCCGCGACTTACTGGCTGGTGGGCAAAAAACTGCCTGAAAAATTGGAGAGAAATTCTTGAAAAATAAACACAAAAAAGGGTTCCGGAACTTCCAGAACCCTTTTCTTTTATGATTTAGCCTGATCCCAGGGTTATTTCTGGGGAAAAAGAGGCCAGCCTGTTGCTACTGCTTTACGCACCATATATTGATGGTCAGAATCCTGAGTCCCGTTATTATGCAGGGTGCTGCCATAAAAATGGAGGCAAAAATGGCCCGGATAGTTGTTGTTGAAAATTTCCTGACCTCCATGAGGCATTCCATTGATGGAGCCGGCAATTAACATCCCATTTAGATGAACCACAACTGCCCGCCGCTCCCAGCTCCATTCCCCGCCATATATCTGACGTTTGATGGCGGTGTCCCGGCTGGAAAGGGGTTCTACATCGGAATGGCGGTTGCCGTAAAGTCGGTGGACTTTGAAACTCAAACCCGTTTCTACATCGGTAATTATAAAAACGGAGTTCGGAGGTATCATGGGATTGACCTGATGCCAGTGGGTACTCCTTACTTCTGCTTCTAAAACACCAGCGCCGGGAATTTTAATTCTCTGCCCGGCAATAATTCCATCTCCAGATAAACCATTAACCGTTTTAATCCGGTTTACCGTTGTATCAAACCGGGAGGCCAGGACCCAGAGACTGTCCCCGGGTTTGATGGTGTAGGACATTTCACTCCCGTTATCAGCATCCGTTAATAATTCGACCCAGGTCTGGGAACCAGCAACCCCATCAACCCGGAGACCGGCCAGGTTTTGCAATTGTTTCACCGCAAGATAGGTCTGATAACCAAAATGGCCATCTATGGATGAGTGATAAAAGCCCCTGCGCTGCAGCAAAATCTGTAATTCCCGAACTTTTTCGCCAGTATCCCCCGTCCTTAAAACAGGTTGCCGGGTAGAGTTAGCGGGCTTTTTCTCCGGTTTTTCCTCCCTGATAATTTCTTCGGGTTCGGAGATTTCTTCTTCTTTCCCTAAGTCAACCTGTTCTTCTTCCTGCGGTTTTCGTTCCTCGCTTATTTCCTCTTTAATTCCCGGCTGCTCCTCCAGCGCCCTCCAGGTGCCCTCCCCCACCATTCCGTCAACTTCTAAACCCCTAGCAGCCTGGAATTGACCGACGGCCTCCCGGGTTAAAGATCTGAAAAGTCCTGTGGGTTGAACGCGAAAATAGCCCAGGTCTTTTAACAGGTGCTGTAAGTAAAAAACTTCAGGGCTATGGGAATAAATTTTTAACTCCGGATATTCATCAATCTTCCCTTCAAAAATATCCAGGGCCTTTAAGGTTTCGGTCCCAATTATTCCATCGGGACTCAAACCGGCCGCATCCTGGGCCTTTTCTACGGCGAAACGGGTTTGATCTCCAAAAATTCCGGTTATCGGGCCAGAATAAAAGCCCAGTGCAGCCAGGCGGTTCTGAATTTCTTCTACTGCGTTTCCCTGATCCCCGGGCTTAATTAAGGTGCTGGCCAGTACAGCACCCCCTTCATGTGCTAACGAGGGCCAGATCATAACCTGTAATACAAGAACAATCATAAAAGAAATGATTAATGGGACGGAGCTTCCCGGCATAGTTTTATATTTTGTTGGCTGCATGTTATTCTACCACCGCTTTCTATTTTAATTGTCATTTTCCAGTCTTTTTAATGCCATCTTTAAAGGGTACATCAGGTAATAAAGGTCTTCAAAAAATTCCAGTTCTCCGGAACTGTTCACCGCCGCAGTATAATAAACGATGTGAATGGGA
>Ga0207421_10003543_pt1 | contig 18514 bp, 18 predicted proteins | sample SodLakKL_010_SED_4_FD_187542 | JGI IMG/M metagenome (GOLD analysis project Ga0207421, IMG submission 187542) | Alkaline sediment microbial communities from Lake Tanatar, Kulunda Steppe, Russia - 8KL_010_SED (SPAdes) (version 2) | ecosystem: Environmental > Aquatic > Non-marine Saline and... | reverse complement strand
GGATGAGCGGCAAAGCCTGGATGAGCGAGAGGGCCGGGAAAGCTGTGATGGCTTTGGGCGGGAAGATCTGGATAGCCGCGGTGGCAGTGAGTTTCATGATGGTCGCAACGCTATTGCCCTGGTGGGCACCTCGCTGGGCGGCTACTGGGCAGCCCGCTTCGGCAACCACTTCGGGATACCCGCCGTGCTGATCAACCCCACCATCCACCCGCATCAGAGCCTGAGGCGCTACGTCGGACACAAGCTGCTGAATTTCGTCACGCGCAGCCGGAATATCCTGAGGGATGAGGTGCCGGCCTCCTATGGCGATATCGAGCGGTCAGGCGATTTCCTGGTGCTTCTGGACAAAGGCGATGAGGTGCTGGATTACCACCTTGCTGAGAAATGGTTCGTTTCAGGGAATAACAGTGCCGATTCAGGGAAAAACGGTGATCCTTCCGGCACAGCACAACCCCCAGAAACCGCTTCGGAAACTGTCCGCCGGGATTCTTGCAAGGTCCTCACTTTTGAGGGCGGGTCGCACCGCTTCAGCCACATGGAAGAGGCGCTGCCCCATATCCGGCAGTTCCTCTCCCGATACTTCGCTTCACAGCAAGACTCTTCAGCCGAATCCCCTTCTGACCAACACCCATCAGGCCAATCCCGGCCCCGTTAAAATACCCGTAACGCCAAAAAATAGACGGCACATTAATCCCGCCACATTAATCCCGAATCCCCGCCACCATGATTTCCCTCCTGATGCTGATCACGCTGCTGGCCTTTATCACGATCTTGGCCGCATGCGCCTCTGATCCCCCATCCACAAGTGAAAAAAACCGGCTCTTCGCCATGGATAACCTTGTTGCCTGGTGCATCATCCCGTATGACAACCAGGACCGGACTCCCTTGCAACGGGCCGGCATGCTTCGCGAGCTCGGTTTCACCAAAATGGGCTATGACTGGAGGGAGCGGCACCTCCCCGATTTCCCCGAAGAGATCCGCACACTGCAGAAATTCGATATCGAGCTGACTTCCGTCTGGCTGTGGATCGATGACCGGGCGTCGGATGGCCTGCTGCCGGAGCATAACAGGATTTTTGATGCGATTGAGGATGCGGGTGTGTCTACAAGCATCTGGATCGGTCTGCACGAAAATGTCTATGCCGGGCTTGAGTACGCACAGAAAGTGGAAAAAGTGGCAGGCATCGTTGACCGGGTCCATGAAAGGGCCCGTGAGTCGGGCAGCACGGTCGCGCTTTACAATCATGGCGGATGGGCCGGGATCCCCGAAAACCAGGTCCGGATCATCCGGGCATCGAAATACGACGACATCGGGATCGTTTTCAATTTCCATCACGGCCACGACCAGATCGACCGCTTCGGGGAAACTCTGGAAATCCTGATGCCCTGGCTGGAAACGGTCAACCTCAACGGCATGGAAAAGGACAGGGCTCATATTGTGGATATAGGCAAGGGCGATTACGAAAAGCAAATGATAAAAACCCTGTTGGATTCCGGGTTCTCCGGCAACATCGGGATTATCGGGCATACGGAAGGCGAGGATGTCCGCGATGTGCTGCTGCGAAACCTGCACGGCCTGCACGAAATACTGGAGGAACTGGATAGGTGAAAAACTTCCGGAAATGGATTTTGCGGCTGATGCCGGTGCTTGCCGTCCTCATGGTGGCCGGACTGATCCTGTCGCGTGTGTACCAGCCGGAGTCTCGCGAAGCCGAACCGGACCTGAGGATCACGGCCTTTGACGCATCGGATCACATCGGCGAACGCGCCGTGGTGTGCGGCATCGTAGAGTCGGCCGATTTCATCCCGTCCATTGACGGCGAACCAACGTTCCTCAACCTGGGCCGCCCCTACCCCGACCAGCCGTTCACCGTCGTAATCTGGGGTGAGGATCGCGCGCGCTGGCCGGTGCCGCCCGAAGAGCGCTATCTCACCCGCCGCATCTGTGTCTCCGGGACCATCCGCGAACACCGCGGCACTCCGCAGATCCGCGTGCACGAACCGCGCCAGATCAGGGAACAATGATGCACACGGGCCGGTGATCTCAAATTCAGAATCCGGTTACGTTTTTGATTCCGGAAATCGACATTTTTATACTATTATTCCACGGACAACAGACGAAGCCAGCTACCAGGTCATCCACCGTGTCCAGAAGATCACCAACTCATAGCGTATCGCAGCACAATCGCCACAGTGGCAGCCACGCCGCTTCGGTACCGGGTTGCATCCGCCCGGGCTGCATACACCTGATCCGCACCCAACAGGGCCGCATTCACACGGGCCGCATCCAACAGGGGCTGGTGGATGCCGGTTTAGAGCCGTCGCGACACAATTCGGCACCCCTGATTCCCGTGCTTGCACTGCTTTTCCTTTTTCTCTGTGTATCAGGACCGCTGCTCCCGGCAAACACCGCATCCGCCCAGATGCGCAACACCCTGTTCGGCTGGGAGGAATGGACCCGCCTGATGATGCTGGACCAGTCGCACAGCTATGGCGGGCTGTTCTACGACCGCGGCCTGTTCCGCTACACCACGCCGTCCATGACCAAAGAGCACGACCTGGACCTGGTCACCTACGAATTCACCTCGCTGGATCATCACGACTGGTATTATTCCGGGGAGGATGGGTTCCGTGCCTACACCGGGAGCATGGACCTGGGCAAGTTCCTCACCAGCTTTGAGTTGCGGAACCGGCGGGAACTGACCGACCGGCTGTCCATGAACATCCGCGTGCTGCGCCGCTACGATATGCGGGCCGACCGGGCCCTGCTGTGGCTGGATTTCGACTATCGCCTGCGCGATGGGCAGACCGTGGGCATCAGGCAGACTCTGACCGAGCAGAAATCCGATCTGGACCTGACACTGTTTTACCGGCACGGTACGCTGGACCGCGGATTTGTCGAGCTCGAAGCCACCCTGCCCGATTTCGGCAACAACACCATCTATGCGCTGAGCGAGAGCCGCGACCGCGATTTCGAGGAGAGCCGCAAGTACCACCGCTGGCCGCTGATGTTCTCGTTCCGGGCATCGACGCCGGAGTGGAACGGGCTGCGCGGCGAGGCCATGGGCGGCGTGCTGACGCGGTCGGAGGCACAGGTCGGGCTGCAGAGCCAGGTCGACGACAACACCCGCGATCGGCAGAACGCGCGTTACGCCGGGGTGCTGGTGGAATGGTCCGGCGACGGGGTCACCGCCGCCCTCACCTGGCAGTACCATTATGCGCGGTTCGACCGGGAAAATTTCACAGAAAACTTCGACGAACCCATCGACTACGGTAACATGCAGTACCAGAGCCGCCTGGGCGGGTTCCTCGGGATGGAACGCGGACAGTGGCAGTTCCACAACTGGATCTGGCGCGCGCGTGTGCGCGACCGGCAATGGGACGAACACCGCGAAACTGTCTGGCAATGGCGCCAGTATGAGTATCAAACCTACCCTTTCGATTTCCGCGAAAACCGGACCATGATGAAGAACCGCATCCTCTACATGCCGGAAACCAGAGGTTTTCTGGGAGGCCTGGAGTGGAGCGCCGACTACCGGGATTTTCTGGACGATACGTTTGTCAGCGATGAGCTTGGCGCCATTCACGGGTTTGCATACCGGCAAAACTATCTGTATCAGCTCGACAATGCCAACGAACGCGTCACCCTGCTGTTCGGGTACCGCTTTACCCCGCGCGCCTACCTCATCATGGGTGCCTCATACGACATTGACGGGGACTTGTACGGTGGACCGTTCGACAACCGCATCCACCCACGCTCCTACTTCGACGGCGGGTTCGGACGACTGACAATGACGTGGTAGCATCACTTGCCCTTATCGGATTTTTCCTTCAACCGACCTGTCACAAATTTGTGCAGGATACTGCTGACGAGGGTCTGATAGGGCACCCCCTCTTCCATAGCTTTTGATTTCAAGAGCTCAACATCTCTTTTGGAAATCCGGATGTTCATTCGATAATCTTTCTGAGCTGTTGCATGCGCTGCCATCTCCAGCTTCTTTTTTATGTCGCTGAAATCAGGCCGCTCTTTCCACTCATCACTTTCAACTGATCTGATTAATTCTTGTTCTTCTTTTTCTGGATTCATGAGAAAGGAGTGATTAACGATTTGATGACAAATACCTGTTTGTGAGCTTGCGACTTGGGAAAACCGTCTTCAGAAAATAATCGCCTTTATCAGTTTCAACGTATGGGACACAGAATGCATATCCCTCTACATTCACTACCATTATGAACTGATTGGTGTACTTTTTCTTGTTTGGATGTTCCAGCACGGCAAGCAGCTTTCCTTCTCCAACAGCAACAACAACACGTTCAAAACTTATGCCGCGCGTTCGCTGCAGAAACAGGTTCTTTTCTTCATTCCATATGAAAGCCATACCTGATGTTACAAATTCGTGTGCCTTTTGTCAATACATGCTATAAAATCCTCTTCAGCCACTTCAGCTTGTTTTCACCGTGCGGCGGGTAGCGCACTTCCGGGTCGGGCCAGAGCGCCTTGCTCATCACCGACTGGCGCCGGCTGAACGTATCGAAACTGTATTTTCCGTGGTAGGCACCCATGCCGCTGGTACCGACACCTCCAAACGGCAGTTTCGGATTGATCAGGTGTGCGATGGTATCGTTGATGCAGCCCCCGCCGAAGGGCACCTCCTGAATGATTGTCTTCTGGAACGCCTCATCGCGGGTGAACATGTAGAGTGCCAGCGGCGGATCGTGGCCTGTCAGGCGTCCGATGATCTCGGTTTCATCGGACCAGGTGACCAGCGGCAGCAGCGGGCCGAAAATCTCATCCTCCATGATTTCATCGTCCCAGTCGGCTGCGATCAGGGTCGGCTCAATGAATCTGGATTCGGGATCGGTGCGGCCACCGAGCAGGACATCACAGTCTTCCAGCAGGAATGACAACCGCTCGAAGTGATCTTCGTTGACGATTTTGGTGTAGTTTTCACCGGGCCGGTATCCATCCGGATAGAAATCCGTCAACACTTTTTTGGATTCCTTGATGAAGGAGTCGCGCTGCGACTCATGCACCGCCACGAAATCCGGGGCGATGCAGGTCTGTCCGGCATTGATGGTCTTGCCCCACCAGATGCGCCGCACGCTCACATCCAGCTGGGCGTCTCGGTGGACGATGGCCGGACTCTTGCCCCCCAATTCCAGTGTCACCGGCGTCAGATGCCGCGCAGCGGCTTTCATCACAATGCGTCCCACCCGCGGGCTTCCGGTAAAAAAGATTTTGTCGAAAGGCTGGCGCAGCAGCTCGGTGGTCACCTCCGCATCTCCTTCCACCACGGCCAGTTCCTCTGGTTCAAAGCGGGATGCGATCAGCGAGCGGATCTCTGCCGACGTGGCCGGTGCCAGTTCCGAAGGTTTCAGCACCACGGTATTGCCGGCGGAAAGCGCGCCAATGAGCGGCATGAAGGTCAGGTGGACCGGGAAATTCCACGGCCCGATGATCAGTACCGATCCGAACGGCTGCCGGTAAATGCGGCTTTTTGACGGGAACGTGTAGATCGACTCGCCCGGCGATTCGGGCTCCATCCATTTTTCGAAATGCTTCAGGTGGTAGTCGATTTCCATCACCACCGTGGCAATTTCAGAGGCATAGGCCTCCACCAGCGGCTTGCCGAAATCGCGCTTCATCGCATCGCATAAACGTTCCGCATGATCCTTTACGATTTCCCTGAGTTTTGTGAGGTTCTGCCTGCGGGCATCGGCCGGGCGGTTCGCCCCGTTCTGGAATGCATCTTTCTGCCGCTGTACCAGTTCTTCAATAGTCATGTTTCCCCCTCCTTTTAATAATGATGGATCGGAATTTCATTAACAAATAAAGGATCTCTCAATATAGTATTTCCGGCAGATCATTACGCCAAAACGTGCGGACGATCGCAGCAGGGAACCGGTAACTCTGTAGTGAAGCCGTCTGGACCTGCGCGGCCTGTTCAAATGGTGACGGAAAAGACGACCTCGTGTAAAAACAGAAGCAACCAGTTCCGCGACAGAACTGTTGGAAACTGGTTTGACCGGGTGAAGTATGATGTCACCTTTTTGTTGGCGGATGTGAACGGCAACGGGCTGATGGAGATCCTCTGGAACTGAGGTGCAAACCACAACCGGGTGTATGTTGGACTCGCCCGGGATTGACCCGCAATTGTATGCCCTCATTTGCAGTCGCAATGAGGGCATACTCCTGAACATGTGTGGGTCAAACGTGGTTAATTCGCAGCTTTCAATCTATCCACATACTCAGGGCTGGCATAAATGGCCACTTCAACCCTTCTGTTTTTTTGCATTCCTGCTTCGGTGCTATTATCTGCAATGGGTTCCAGTTCACCACGGCCTTGAATCTGAACTCTTGAGGATGCAAGTCCCTGAGAGATCATGAAATTGGCAGTTGACTGTGCCCTGCGTTCGCTTAACCTAAGGTTGTAATTCTCATCACCTGTTGAGTCCGTGTGGCCAACAATAAGCAAAATGGTATCGTCATCTCTTTTGATGATGGATGCAAGTTTCTCCAGGTTTGACCGCGACTCAGCACGCAGATCGGAGGAGTCGAATCCAAAGAGAAGACCACTGTCAAAACTGACTGCGATTCCTTCTTCTACTCTTTGGATGGTCACACCTTCCATCTCTTCTTCCAATTCTTTAGCCTTGCGATCCATATTGCGCCCAATAATGGCGCCCACCGTACCACCGACAGCAGCACCTGCTATTGCACCGGCGGCAGTGTGGCCCAGGGTTTTGCCGACCACCGCACCCACAGCAGCTCCCCCTCCTGCACCGATTACCACGCCCTTCGCAGTATTGCTCCAGCTGTTGCAACTGGAGACTATTAATACGGCTGCTAAAAAAATCGAAAGCAACAGCGCTGGCTTATTCCTATTCATGTTATTTCTCTCTTCTTATGGTTTTCAAATAAAGCATCCAGTGAATGCATGCTTCTGAAACCAAATATGGATAAACTCTGGTTACCAGGTGTTACAGTTACGCAAAATGTTGTTATACATTTCACAGGTTACATGGCAACATGGCATAAAGTGCAAATTCAATGCCATTCATCCTCGGCAATTTTGGCAATCAGCGAATTTGTTGGTAACAAAACTGGTAACACATAATAAAAAAAGCCCGACAAGATGTTTATTTACAATACCTTGTCGAGCTTGAAAAGTGGGCCCGGAGGGACTTGAACCCCCGACCAATCGATTATGAGTCGACTGCTCTGACCAACTGAGCTACGGGCCCGTATCTCGCCAAATCAGCCGCCCACTCTCTTCTTATAGTGGAACGAACCGGCCAGACCGGCAAATGTATATTAGCTTTTCAATATAACTGTTTTTTTTTGCCGGTTCAATTCACTAAAAGAAATTCCCCGGCATCGGTGGAATGTCCGCGCAAGGTTTTTCGTTTATTGTAGACAACGATGCCGGCAAGACTGATCAACCCGATGGATTCCTGCCGGCGCAGAGCAAGAACGCATATCCACCCATTATCATATACTACCTCTTACACCACATCATATCCCGCCATGATCAGGCCGTTTATCTTCTTATTGCTCATTGCCATATTTCCGTTGCTTCCGGCAACCAGCGCATCCACCCAGGGCAATCCGCCTGATGAAAGCGCAAGGTCCGTTTTCGAGGAGCTGGACCGGCGCCGCAGCAATGCCGAGTTTGAAACGGCCGCCATGACCATGACCATCCACAATGCGCGCGGACGCACACGCACCCGTGAGTTGCGGACCTGGAACATCCACCGGGAAAACATAACCAAACAGCTGGTATTTTTCGAGGCGCCTGCCGACGTGCGCGATACCGGACTGCTCACCGTCACCGAGAACGGCGACGAAACCCAGCGTGTGTACCTGCCGGCTGTCGGACGCGTGCAGACCATCGGCGCGTCACAGCGCAGCGACCGGTTCATGGGCAGCGATTTCACCTACGAGGACCTCGGACAGCAAAACCCGGATAATTTCGATTTCACGGAAATGGACCGGGATTCGGAGCGCATCCTGCTGGAGGCCGTGCCGCGACGTGAAAGCCAGTACGCGCGCATCCATTTCCACATCGACCCGCAGGATTACATCCTGCTGAAGGCCGAGTATTTCAACAATGACGGCGAAATCTTCAAACGGCTGGAGCCGGACGAGTACCAGAATGTGACCGGCGACTTGTGGCGGCCGTATTACATGGTCATGTTCGACCTCGAGAACGGGCGCAAAACCGAGCTGCGCTGGAAAGAGCGCACGTTTGATGAGCCGATCCCCGATGATTTCTTCACCGACCGTCAGCTTCGCCGGGGCATCCCCCGGTAATCTTCAGAAAGAACCCAAAAACCGTGTCCGGACAAATTGAGATTATTTAGCTGAAGTGGGGGTCTTAGACAGCCATGAATCAATATTCACAAGTAACCGGATCATCAGCTACGTAATAGGATTTGAAATTGGTTGCATTCGGATCCATGCACCCTCTCAGGTTCAGTATTCTGACGCTGCGGAAATGTGTCGGGTGGCTTTCCGATTGCAAGGCGATGAAACCGGATGCCAGAGGTGTACCATCCACCAACTGTAGACCGGAATACTCAATGACCGACTCCCCGTTCAGGATGTGCCGGGCCAGCGAATCACCATGCACAACCAGCTCTGCCCTGACCCATTGATCTCCGTGATGCGTCGGACCACCGGAGTCTGTACAATGGCTGGTTTCCAGAGTACCGTCAACCACGACATGCGTTCCCGGAGTACAAATACTGCCATTGGGTCGATCCTGCTGGCCGTCACCTCCCAACAATTGGAACTCAATCGAAACTGGAAAGTGCTGATCCCTCTTCATACTGGCCGCCGACTGCGAGTGAAACATTATTCCATTGTTGCGGTATGCCCATCCGGGTCCACCGGGCACCTGTTCACCCACAAAACGGTACTCCACTACAAGTCTGTAGTGCGAGAAAGACTCATCGTAAAAAATGTGACCAAACCGGTCATCGAAGTCATCATATCGGCTGTAATCAACTTTCAAGATGCCATTTTCTACCCTGAACGTCTCATGATGATTGTTGTTCAGTTCATGTCCCGCAATTTTTATGTCCCAGCCATCAAGGCTGACTCCATTGAAGAGATCTGACCACTCTTCCTGATGGATGTCACGTTTTTGAGCAAATGTATCAGCAATGACAATCACCATAAAAAAAAGAAGCAGATGCGAACGGGATAAAATGAGGTTGAGATTGGTTGGAAGTATGTTGGTCTTGATCATCGGATCCAAAAATTTGCGTAATTGTTTGAGAATGAGAAGAAGAACGGTACTTCCATTGCACGGGCCAGATCATTAACTGGTAATTTTATGGAATAATATACGGATAATCCTTTTTGTGAGTTTTTCAAAGATGTGCTTTTACTTTCAGGGATTAACATGCTAAACTTGCATTCACTTCTAATTCTTTTATTCTGAAACTATGCAGTGCTGCCAAATCCGTATCCGGCGTACGCTTTGCCTTTTTTTCGTCCTTTTTATCTTTCTGGCTGCAATCCCGAATCCGGTCAGTACCGAAGCAACCGGAAATGAATCCAGGTTAGTTTTTGAGTCGCCGCATATGGGCACGCTGTTTCGAATCACCGTGTACTCTCACGACTCCGAACGTGCCTGCGAAGCAGCCGATTCCGCTTTTCAAAGAGTTGAAGTCCTGAACTCCATTTTCAGCGATTACCTGCCTGATAGTGAAGTCCAACTTCTTTCCAATGCTTCCGGAAGCGGTCAGTATATCCCGGTAAGCAAGGAATTGTACGATATTTTGCGAATTGCGCAAGAGGTATCACAGCTGACCGGCGGGGCATTTGATGTCACGGCCGGTCCCTTGACCCACGCATGGCGTGACCTGATCCGGCAGTCGCGTTCCGATCTTCCCGGTCAGGATGAGATTTCGGTCTTATCAAAATCTGTCGGATATGAACATATCTCTTTTCACGAAACAGAACGTGCCATCCGGCTTAACGCACCCGACATGCAAATTGATCTTGGGGGGATAGGCAAGGGATATGCTGCCTCGGAGATCTGGAACGTGCTTCAACATTTTGGGCTGAAAAAGGTGCTTATCGATGCCGGTGGCGACATACTGACCGGCGATCCTCCACCCGGCAGAAATCATTGGATACTGGTGCTTCCGGAGAACCCTGAAAATGGCAAACAGACACCCAAATCCATAAAACTGTCCAACAAGGCGATAACTACCTCGGGTGATCTTTATCAGTTTATTGAAATTGAAGGTGTTCGTTATTCGCATATCGTGGATCCCGAAACTGGTTTGGGGGTAACTCATCAGAATTCCGCGACTGTCATTGGAAATGACGCCACGCTGACGGATGCCCTGGCAACAGCCCTGGCTGTCCTTCCACCAGAAGACGGAATTGCAATGATTAACCAACTCGACGGATACGAAGCACGTATTCACGTATTCTCGGAAGAAGGTCCCGTCTTTCTCCATTCTGATGGGTTTGAAAAATTCGCAATTCTCCCGGGAGATTGAATCAGCCAGTTTACAGGAGACCCGTGCGCTTTGCAATAAATGCTGATGGATAGTCAACCAAAAAACAGGGGAATGTCAATCCTCAAAAGTTACCGTAAAATTGTAATCCACCCTGACGGCATCGGTGGTCGTCAAAGCTCCCCGCATGAATGTTGGTGGCTCAATTCCCAAATCCGTCATATTCATTTCAAAATCACCAAAGATCCGGAAGGTTTCCCCGGAAAGCTGACGCACATAAACCTCATGCTCAAGTTCGTATTCAGAACCTGCCGCACCAACAACACCATTGACGATAAAACCCTGCTCCTCAGAGCCGCTATCTGCCAGCATATCAACAATATTTGTCATTCTGTATTCCAATTTGGCATAGGTTTCACTCTCAAGTGACTGATTCATGGTCTGGTTCATCATGCGGATGCCGGATTCAAGAGAGTGATTCGGAATGTACAAATAGACTTCTTCAATCCACTGAGCCGGGTTGCCAGAATTTTCATCGGGTTGTGTATAGGCAGGACCAAGGCGAATTATCCCCCCCAGGGTATCCGATACAATATCCCAATCCCTGACATTTGATGTGCCTGAGATCCTGAATTCAACGTCGCTGAAATGAAATAAAGGTGAAGATGAAGATGAAGGCGACGGCGACTCAGTGTTACTCCAATCCAATCCTTGACTGTCTGCATAACTGAGGGAAGCCGATATCATGCAGAAAATCAATAAAAACGTCACTATTCGAAAACGCATATTACTCTATGGGTTATAATTGAGCTGTTCAAATGGTTACATGTGCGTTATCAATGCTAAAAAATCAAACATGATTACCCGCAAAAAAAACTGCTATGGCAATCACTTTACTACTATAATCCCAGTACATCCCTGTTGAGTTTCTCGTCGGCTCCGGCACCGGCAAAATCGTCAAATGCCTTTTCCGTTTTCCGGATAATGTGATCAGCAATGAACATCGCTCCTTCGGCTGCCCCTTGCTCGGGATGTTTCAGACAGCACTCCCACTCCAGAACAGGCCAGCCTTCAAAATCATATTGTGCCATTTTACTGAAGATGGCCCGGAAGTTAACATCCCCGTCACCCGGTGAGCGAAAACGGCCGGGTCGATCCACCCATCCCTGATATCCGCCATATACCCCGGAACGCCCCTGCGGCTTGAATTCAGCGTCTTTCACATGAAAAAGCCGGATTCGTTCTTGGTAGATATCGATGAATTCCAGATAATCCATCGGCTGCAATACGAAATAGCTCGGATCATACAGGATATTCGCTCTGGGATGATTGCCTGTGGCTTCCAGAAAACGTTCATAAGTGACACCATCATGAAGATCCTCACCGGGATGCAGCTCATAACAGACATCCACGCCATTCTCATCAAATTCTCTGAGAATGGGCAGCCAGCGATCTGCCAGCTCTTCGAATCCGGTCTCGACCAGACCGGCCGGACGCTGAGGCCAGGGATACATCGTATGCCAAAGCAATCCACCTGAAAATGTGACATGAGCGGTGAGTCCCGGGTTCATGCTGGCTCTGGCCGCGTATTTCATCTGGTCAATCGCCCATTGAGTTCGTGCCTTTGGATCGTCATGGACCTCGGAGGGAGCAAAGCCGCCGAACAGCTTGTCGCAGGCCGGATGGACCGAAGACTGTTAAAGGGCTCCTGATCGCCCATAAACTTAGCCAAAAAAATTGCCGGACCTTTCATAATTAACCTCGTTTTCTGTTCAGGTTTTACATCTGAAATTTCGTTGCCTTTTTACACATCACACAGCGCAATAGCCTGGCGAAGCCCATCCATCGGATTTCTTGTCGGAATGAATTCATGACCCACATAGCCTTCATAGCCGATTTCCAGCAATGCTTCCATGATGGCGGGATAATTCAACTCTTGCGCATGGTCCATCTCTACCCGGCCCGGAACTCCGGCTGTATGGATATGTCCGATAAGATCAACGCCATATTCGCGGATGCGGGCAATGATATCCCCGTTCATAATCTGTACGTGATAGATATCGAACAGCAGTTTTACCCGGGGTGAACCGACGCGTCGAACGATGTCGGCGCAGTAATCAATATCATCACCCTGATAGGCGGGGTGGCCTCTGAAATCATCATCCGCCACACGTGAATTCAGATGCTCCAGGCAGATGGTAACCCCATGGTGTTCGGCATCTTGGGCAAGCTCTTCAAGTCCCTTTACCGTATGATCGGCTCCCTCTTCCGGTGATATTTCCCCATCCTGGGGACGATCATTGTTCCGGTATCTGTATCCGGTAAAAGCAATGACGGAAGGAACTCCGGCGCTTGCACATTCCTGGATCCTGCGCCTGGTCGTTTCGATGACCTGGGGCTGATAGCGTGGATTGTTCAGACCCTTTTCGTATGGCGGGTCCGGCATGCCGTTTACAGACAGGACACATTCCAATCCGTATTTGCGCATGGTCTTCCAGGCGTCAGGCCCAACCAGTTCAATTCCCTTGCATCCCAAATCTACAGCAGCCTGGCAAAGCTGATCCAGATTCCATTTTCCACCAAAAGCCATATAAGGCCAGGATACCAGTACCTGATGGATCCTTCTACGACGATCCGCTGAGGAGCGCGCCTTCTTTGCGGTGGCGAGCAATTCACCAGCACCCAGCCCCAGCAGTCCGGTTGACATAACCGCAGTCAGTGCTGCCGTATTCCGGATCATATCACGACGGCTTTGCAGCAATGACTCCTGAGCCCAGAAATCTTTGGTTTTTTTCATCGTATTCTGGTCATTTTACGCTGTTATGTCACAATACCGGGGTTTGTCCGGGAATCGGAATCGGATAGTATCCATTCTCATCCGGAAGGACCGGGGGCTCGATATCCCAATCGATGTGATCGGGTACCAGTTTGTCCTGCGAATGCAGCGCAGCATCCCAGTCAATCATTTGTCCGGTGTAGGTAGCCATACGTCCCATCACTCCCGCAAGGGTAGATTTGGCGCCATAATCGGTATTGTCTATGACATGCCCCCGTCGAATGGACTCAAAAAGTTCGTCTATCTCCTGCTGATATGGATTGGGATCTTCAAGCCCATCATGCTCAAAGCGAACATTCTGATTTCGATCACGGATGATGGCATTGTTGCTGCCATCTATGCTGAGAACCCCCCGGGTACCCTGAAATTCTTCTGCCACCCGCATAAAACACCCGGGAATTTGACGGCACTGGCTGGCGATGACTGCCCCGCCCGGGTAGGTAAATTCTACAAAATGGTGGTCAAATATTTGCCCGTATTCCTTGCCTCTTCGCACTTCACGGCCTCCCATTCCCTGTGCTTTTTCAGGGTATTGGCCCAGAAACCAATTGGCAACATCAATCTGGTGAACGTGTTGCTCCAGAATATGGTCTCCGCATAACCAGTTGAAATAATACCAGTTACGCATCTGGTATTCCAGTTCCGAATATTCCGGTTTGCGCTCCCTCATCCACAATTCACCCTGGTTCCAGTAGACCTGGCCCGAAACAATATCACCTATTTCACGGTTGTGAATTCGGCGCAGTATTTCGCGATAATTATTCTGATAACGCCGTTGAAGCCCGACAACCACATTAAGCTTTTTTCCCCTGGCGATTTTTCCGGATTCCAAAACAGTGCGCACGCCCGGTGCGTCGGTGGCAACGGGCTTCTCCATAAATACATGTTTCCCTTTTTCAACGGCATATTTGTAGTGGCGCGGGCAAAATCCCGGAGGAGTGACAAGCAGCACGACATCGGCGAGGTCTGTGGCCTTTTTATAGCCGTCGAACCCAATGAATTTGTGGTCTTCAGGCACATCAAGTTGTTCGGAGTCACCAAAGCGCTGAAAAAGCCGGGAATAACTCTCTTCCAGACGATTCTCGAAAACATCGGCCATGGCCACCAGTTTGATATCACTTCCGGCAGCCAGGGCATTAAATGCGGCACCGGTGCCTCTGCCACCGCAACCGACAAGGGCAACTTTGATCATATCGCTGCCCGCAGCATATGCACTTGATGAGAGTGGCAGTGAACCCAGCAAAAGACCGCTTGCTGTCATGGTCGCGCCTTTGACAAAATCACGTCTTGTGATTTCAATTTTTTTTTCTGTATCGTTTGTTTTCATTTCACTGAACCACTGTAAATTAGTCGTGATATGGCAATTATGCTGCTGATATGAATTGGTGTGCCTCCATTAATAGCATGAAAAAGGATTAGAAATCAAATATGGGCAAGATCCAGTATTCCATCATTTCTTCCCTTGATGGTGTTTCTTTAGGCCTGACCAGCCGGAACCCGACAAATGGGGCATCGGTATGCCACCACATGCTCCTTGGAATCTGGGGGTCGTTTCGGCTCCAGTGTCCATCCGAGCCGCGCCGGTGAGTACAGCGAATGTCACCGGCCGGATCCCTGTATGAACCGCCCCTGACGGCGCGCGGATACAGCACATCCGGTTTGAACCATGGGTTATCGGCGATTTCACCATCAAGCCTGTCGTGATAATCATCATGATACTCGTCCATGGTCCACTCGGCAACATTTCCTTTCAAGTCATAAAGTCCCAGTGGATTCGGCTTTTTTGACGCAACTTTTTGATAACTGTTTTCACTGTTGCCACGGAACCACTCGTATTCCTCCAGTGCCATTGCATCTCCTTGCAAATTGTAATTTTGGTAAATGCCACCCCGACAGGCGTATTCCCATTCCGCTTCGGTGGGCAGACGATGAAATTCGCCGGTTTTGGCTGTGAGCCACATGGCATATACCACAGCAGCGTAGTGTGTCATGCCCACTGCCGGGTACCCGATGCGTCCCATGCCGAACGTTTTGTCACCCCAGGGAGGCGAGGGGGTGACAATGGCGTCAGGTTCGATTCCAAACCGGTCCAGTTGTTCCTCTGCAATCTCTTTTTCGACAACTTCCAAATGGAACAATTCGTACTGCTCCCAGGAGATTTCGTGACTGGTCATCCAGAACGAGCCGACACTGACCCGTCGCTGCGGCCCTTCGTGGGAATCCTTTCCCTCTTCGCCGGGTGCCAGGCCCATGGTAAATGTACCGCCTTGTACCGGCACCATGTCCATGGTCACCTCCGAACCGTGAATATTCTGCGTGTATGCCGCAAAATCGGGGTCGATTTCATGCTCAGTTGCCGCCCCGGGTATCTCCTGATCAGTTTCTGCTGTGCCAAACAACTTGCTGCAGCCCGTTGCAAAAAAAACCAACAGCAATAAGGCGGCTGCTGGAATTACGGATTCGGTTACATACTTTTTTACAATGCTAGTGTGATTATTTCCAGACATGTAATTACTGTTGATGTTATGGCCCTTTCCAAAAAGATAGTATAGGGGATAATTTTATCGTTTGCTCATGGAACCGGAGTCCATTTTCTGTCACTTTTACCGGAAGCTATTGCGGCTTCGATGAATTTCATGCCGCGGAGTCCAACCTCCACTGTCGGATAATCCTGCATTTCGGGAGCAGGATCCTCACCCTGCATCTTACTGGCCAGGGTCAGAGCAAAGTTTCTATAGATGTTGGCAAAGGCCTCGATGTATCCTTCCGGGTGGCCGGACGGCACCCGGGTATTGTGCATGGCAGCCTCAGATAGGTAATTCCCATGATCAACTCCGGTTCTGTAAATTTCTACAGGCCGATCAAGGTGTTTCACCAATAACGTATTGGGCTTCATCTGATGCCACTCAAGTCCGCCTTTCTCACCGTATACATAAATCTTCAGCGCATTTTCTTCTCCAGTAGAAATTTGACTGGAATGAAGCACTCCCCGTGCTCCATTATTGAATCGAAGCAGGATGTTCACATCGTCATCCAATTGACGGCCCTCAACCAGAGAACTGAGATCAGCACACAGTTCCGTGACCTTTAGTCCGGAGATGTATTCTGCAAGATTATGGGCATGTGTTCCAATATCACCCAGGCAACCTGCCGGACCCGCCTTTTCGGGATCTGTTCGCCAGGATGCCTGCTGATTCTCCTTTTCCAAACGCGTTGACAACCATCCCTGGGGATACTCCACAACTATCTTACGAATTTTGCCGAGATCGCCCTTTTGGATCATGTACCGGGCCTGTTTGACCATTGGATAGCCGGTGTAGGTATGGGTGACCGCAAAATACAGGCCCGTTTTTTCAACAAGCGAGGCTAGCTCTTCGGCCTCCCTGCTGGTTACTGTCAACGGCTTCTCACATACCACGTGAAATCCATTTTCAAGTGCGGCTTTGGCTATTGGATAATGCACGTGATTGGGAGTAACGATAGAAACGAAATCCATACGTTTCCCTTCCGGCAAGGACTTCTCCCCGGCCATCATCTCCCCGTATGTTCCATAAACCCGTTCATCCGGTAAAAAAAGCTGTTTGCCGGATTTTTTGGATACTTCCGGATTGGTACTGAACGCTCCGCAGACCAATTCTATCTGTCCGTCCATGATGGCTGCCTGCCTGTGCACCGCTCCAATAAAGGCACCAATGCCTCCACCGGCCATTCCCATTCTAAGTTTTCTTTTCATGACTCCTGGTCTACTGTTTGCCAAAATTATTTCATATATAAAAAGACACACTGTCTGCTCAAGACCTGATCAGGACTTATGTCATCGATAAAAAATACTTTTGCGCTTTTGTAAAAAAAGATTATTCATCCAGATTCTCTTCAAGTTCAGCTTGCGTAACTGCACATTGCACCCCCGCTGCCGGAACATCCAGTCCTGCAAGCCAGACCAGTGCATTCAATACAAACTTGCGAAAATCCTCATTGCCCCAGTTTTCGTGAAAATGCCCCCCGGTAAAGCCGAATCCACGTCCGCCATCCTTGCGTTCCACGACCCAGGACACGATTTCGCTTTTTCCATTTTGTTCCTCGATGTGATCATAGGGTCCGTGGGGGTAAACATAGGGGCCGCCCCGGGTTTCATCTGATGGAGCATCGACGAGAAGCGGAGTAACCCCTACTTTGTCTTCACGAAAGCGTATGCTGAAATACCACTCATCCCAAACTGAAAAAGGTTTCACTCCGCGTAATATCGGATGATTGGGCAGATTATTAAAATTGGGTTCCCAGAAGGGATTCACGGAATAGTAGGTCTCGTAATAGCCCCCAATCCAATCCATAAACTGTTCGCCGCCCTGGTCTTTTGGAACTTCAACGGCATAGTGCATCGCCCCGAAACTCACACCCCTGTCAATGAGTCGTTGCATTAACTGCAACCGGTCTTCCTGAATGACCGGATGCCGTTGCCCGCCATCCATGAAAAGATGAATAGCGTCGGCGTTGTCAAACGCCCGGTTATCGCTCGGCCACCCATCAAAATGGCTACTCACTTCCAATCCCGGTACACCGGCAAGGCACCGTTCCATCAACAGCACACCAGCCCGGTGTTCATGTTCTCCCACTCTGTGGCTGGCAGAGCCGGCAACAAGCACCAGATGTCTGGAATCTTCAGAATTGCCGGCAAAAACCATTTCAACATCGATCGAGAACAAAACAAAACAGAGCAGCAAGAACCACATTATTTTTTTCCCCCGATTGACAATCATTTGAGGTGCAAATTTGTATGCGTACAAATAGAATTTTTTCAAGGAGGCACGTAACTGTTATGAGAAGTTGCTAAAGCTCATAAGATACGCCCCCTGGCTAAAAGGCATGAGTTTCACATCACAATATACAGTATTACAATCAGGATTCAGATCACATGGGAAGTCAACTATCGGAAATGCAACCCCTGTTTTTTTGTGTTTTATAATCAATTCAGAAAACAACTCAAACTTTTCCCGATTCAGAACTTGTTTGGGAAAATTCAATTTCAAACAAGGGATTTCATTGCTTCATCCCAACAGGCATCACGGTATTTCATCTGTTTAAATCAATTAAGATTCATAATGTCAGAATGAATTCACATGACAGGATTTGATCATCCTCCTGTGTGTCAGCCGGAGGCTGTCATGTTCATAGCACTGCGTGACCTTCGGTTCATGTGTTT
>Ga0207421_10003542_pt1 | contig 18516 bp, 18 predicted proteins | sample SodLakKL_010_SED_4_FD_187542 | JGI IMG/M metagenome (GOLD analysis project Ga0207421, IMG submission 187542) | Alkaline sediment microbial communities from Lake Tanatar, Kulunda Steppe, Russia - 8KL_010_SED (SPAdes) (version 2) | ecosystem: Environmental > Aquatic > Non-marine Saline and... | reverse complement strand
ACCGGATAGACCAGGAGAGGCTGGAACAAGAGATCGCCCTGATCGCCGACCGGCTTGATATTTCGGAAGAGCTCGTGAGGATAGACTCCCACATCTCCTACTTTACAGAATGTCTGGACACCGATGCCTCACAGGGAAAAAAACTCAATTTTATTCTTCAGGAGATGCACCGGGAGGTCAACACCATCGGTTCCAAGGCGAACCACTCGGGCATTTCGCACAAGGTTGTCGAGATGAAGGAAATAATTGAAAACATACGGGAACAAATCCAGAACATCGCGTGATCCAAAACAATAGAGCCTCTTCCCGGCAGCATCCGAAAAAAGGGAAAGTTATTCTTCTTGTGGCACCGAGCGGTGCTGGCAAAACGACGCTGGCACGAAGACTTCTCAACGATTTTCCCAACCTGAAGTTCTCGGTTTCGGCAACCACCCGCACGCCCAGATCGCACGAAACCGACGGCAGGGATTATTACTTTTTGAGCAGCAAGCAGTTTGATGAGGCCGTCGCCAATAACGAGTTCCTGGAATGGGAGGAGTTTTATGGTGGAAAACGGTACGGTACGCTCTATTCAGAAGTTGAAAATGAACTAAAAAAAGGATATTTTGTTCTGTTCGATATCGAAGTTAAAGGAGCTTTGAATGTAAAGGCACGCTATGGAGACGATGCCCTGTCTGTGTTTATCAAACCGCCATCCGATAAGGCACTTGTGGAGCGGTTGAGGAACAGGGGCACGGAAACCGATGAATCTCTGCAGCTTCGCCTGGACCGGGCCCGAATGGAGCTTTCATTTGCCGATCGATTTGATAGTGTCATTATCAATGATGATCTGGAACATTGTTACCGGGAGCTTCAACGTTTGGTCGCCTCCTTTATGAATTAATCTTTTACCAATTGACCGTTATTACCATGGGAGTCAAGTCGCTTAATCTTGAAAAAATTCAGGATACCACCGGCAATATCTACGAAGGTATTGTGATCTTGTCAAAACGTGCGCGTCAGATTGCTGCGCAGGAAAAGATGGAACTCGACGAAAAACTGAAGTATTTCGAAGGGTTTGAAGATGAAGAAGAGTATACGTTCAACGAAGAGCAGGAGCGCATCACCAAAGAGTACGAGGCGCGTACCCACCCCACCCAGCGTGCCGTTAATGAACTGCTGCAGGATAAAGTCTATTTCCGCGGAACAGATAACGACGAAGAAGAGAACCGCTGATTGCCATGATGCGCGGCAAACATATCGTCATCGGTGTCACCGGTGGCATTGCCGCCTACAAAGCGGTCTATCTGGTCCGTCAATTACAGGAATCAGGTGCTGAGGTACGAGTTACCATGACTGGGGCTGCGACCCGGTTTGTCGGTCGCGATACGTTTGCGGCACTGACCCGGCACGACGTACCCGTCCGCATTTTTCCCGAATCAAGTGCGGAAATAAGCACAAACTGGACACAGCACATCCAGTGGGCCGAATGGGCGGATCTGATCGCCATTGTTCCCTGCACCGCCAACACCCTTGCCAAAATCGTACACGGGTTTTCCGATTCGATGCTCACTGCGACCATCCTGGCTGCCCGGTGCCCTGTCTTGCTCTGTCCGACGATGGACGGCGAGATGTACCAGGCCCCGGCGACCCGTGCCAACCTGGAGAAAGCCGGTGATCTGGGTTTTCACCTGATGCCCCCTGAGCACGGCTATCTGGCCAGTGGGATGCATGGTACCGGACGACTGCCCGAGCCCGATACCATTATGGCGCACATTCTCCGGCTGCTGTCGGAACAAGTTGCCCCAGCTGATGAATCACGCGAAGATCCGCTGAAAACCAGCTCCGGTATTGACAATAAGGCAACCGGTATGGGTAAAAGATCATCCGGCCTAAAGATGAGCACATCCCCTCTCTCAGGAAAAAAGATTCTTGTTACCGCCGGTGCTACCCGTGAATTTCTTGATCCGGTGCGGTTTCTGTCGAATCCCTCCACCGGGAAAATGGGGATTGCTATGGCCGAAGCGGCTTTATCACTGGGAGCAGAGGTTACGCTGCTGCACGCCGACCCGGTCGACACCACCGCTCTGCCGCCATCCATCAAAAAAGAGCGCTTTACAAGCACCGATGATCTTTTCAACAATGTCAAAACGCATGCCGATGATGATGTGATCATCATGACGGCCGCCGTATCGGACTTCCGTCCGGCCAAAATCCATCCGCAGAAGGTAAAAAAAGAGAACGCAGAGATGCAGATTACGCTGGAGCGAACCCCCGACATTCTTCAGTGGCTTGGTGACCGGAAACCAGACACCGGGCAGGTATTGATCGGGTTTGCGATGGAGACCGAAGATTTGGTGAGCCGGGCAAGAGAAAAACGCATCCGCAAAAATATTGACTGGATTGTGGCCAACGACCTTACCGGTGAGGGATCCGGGTTTGCTGTTGACACGAACCGGGTATTTCTGATCGGAGCCCACGAAGAGACTCCATTTGACGGGCCAAAAAGCGAGGTCGCCCGACGCGTTTTACACCATATTTTTGTATCATAAGGCAGCATTGACGGCAAGCGCATCCGGTAAAAACCGGCATTCGTTAGCGGACGATACAGTATAATTCCGGCATGGCAATTCCATCCTTTACATTCCCATCTATCTCGCTGGTTGCTCACAAGAAAGCGATCCTCTGGCTGCTTGCCGCATCCTGCCTTGCCGCTTTTTTCATTCTGCTCTCCGCACCCGCCGAACCATACCGCGGCCTTGAGAGTTTTGACCGTGCCGATTCGCTGATTTTTGAAGAACTGGCGCTTTTCAATGTACCCGAAGAACAGATCCGGACCTTCCGGTATCCGGTCACCGACAATTTCATCCGGAAACGGTATGTGGTAGATCTTCCATCCCAGATTTCCAAAACCCATCTCCACGCCGAACTCAATAAACAGCTAAAAAAATGGCAGGTCGGCACCATCGGGTATGTGGACATCCCCTCCCGTGAGATGACCCTGCACCTTCATTACCGCGATAAAATCATTAGAACGATAGATCTGCGAACCGACAGCGAATTGGTTCGCATCCCCCACCCGGCCAGTCTGATGGTCTATTTTGACCAACGTCCATCTGCATCACAACTTGAGCGTCTTCGGGACATTGGGGCTCCGGTCGGAGTTGTACTGAGGTCGGCATCGCGCCGCTCTCTGATCCGGTGGGCCGAATCGCTTCCGGATGACATAACCCCGATATGGGTCTGGCATGATGACTCCCAAACAACCTACCAAAAAACCAGGTTGGATGACCCCGATCTTTTGCAGGCGCTGGAGGCGGTATCGCGTACACGCCAGACTCCCCGGTTGCTGGCATTCGACATCCCGGAGCACGATCCGTCCGAACAACTCAATGAGATGGGAGTAACCATCACCGACGGCTCCGGAATGAGGATTATCAGCAGCAACAATCGTTTTGAATTCGACCAGCAGATGCTTACCTACTCCCGTCTAGCGCGACAGGCGGGCACACCGAAAGTACTGATCCGGGCTACCGACAATACGCTGGATTGGCTGGAAGAGTGGATTCCGCGTATTCAGCGCGGCGGCGTTGTTTTTGTTCTGTCATGAACAACGAAGACCCGATATCCCCGGAATCACTTCCACTGTCCCGAATGTTTCCGCAGCCTTCGATCCGCCCGCTGCGTTACCCGGTGTTGCTTTGCCACGGATACGGTACCATCGCCGGTTTCATCACCCCTTCACCCTTGCACAAGGTCTGCATGTACATGCGTAAGCACGGAGTATGCGCTTTTGCGCCGAACGTGGTTCCTTACGGCCGTATCGAGGTGCGATCCGCCGAATGGCTGAAGATCCTGGGGATGATTCTGAAAGAGACCGGCAGCCGGAAAGTGAACATTGTCGCGTACAGCATGGGGGGACTTGACACCCGGTATATGATTCACAAACACCAGCTGCAGGATGTCGTCGCCTCCCTGACCACCGTCTCCTCGCCAAACAGCGGTTCATCGCTGGCAGATTTCACGCTGAGTACCCCCGGTGCGCTCCGGAAGCAGTTCATGAAGTTTACAGACCTGGTCGGAAACAGGGTCTATCCTTCCATTCCCAGCGATGCCAGGGGTGCACTCGAGCAACTTACACGCAGCTATATCAGTGGAACGTTTTCAAAACATGTGAAAGATGCACCCGGGGTCCGGTATTTTTCATTTTCCGCAGCCTGCGGCAAGGGAACCGAAGAGCCCATAAACTCATCCCTGATGCTTTTTAACCGGCTTATCTTTGAAAAAGAGGGAATCAATGACGGATTTGTGAGTCGCGAGAGCGCCATATACGGAGACCACATCCGGACCACAAGCCTTTCACACCTGGAACAGATCAAGGTTGGTCTGATGCGAGAGCATAAAAAGGAGTGGAATATTTTCTGGGATGATGTGATGGACCTGCTGGTGGACGCGGGTTTTTAAAATCGAAGCGACACAAGATTTTGCGTTTATGTCAACTCCTTGCTCTGGTTTTTAAAAAAATTGTGGGCGGTGAGATCGTATTGGATCGGTGTGATGGTAGCATACCCCTGATTCAGCAGATTGAGATCCAGATCTTCCCCCTGGTCCAGAATTTCCAGCCGGCCGGTTATCCAGAAATAGGGCTTGTTGTGGGGATCAATCCGGCCTTCAAACTCCTCCACATAGCGGCTATTGGCCTGTTTTGCCCAGCGCAATCCTTTTAGTGGCCCGCCCGGAGCGTTGACATTCAGCGTGATTCCCGATGGAAGTCCGTGGTCGAGCACAAAACGTACCGCACGCCTTGCGGCATCCTGGGCGCCGGTCAGTTCCGCCGACTCCGTAAATTCGGTACAGCTCACCGCAATGGATGGATAGCCCAGAATGGTTCCCTCGGTCGCGGCACTCACCGTCCCCGAGTAAATAATATTGATGCCGGCATTGGAGCCGTGATTAATTCCGCTCAACACCAGATCAGGCTTGCGGCCCATCAGTTTGTCATGGCCCAGTTTTACGCAGTCGGCCGGAGTACCGTTGACGGCCTGGCCTTTCATTTTGGAATTGATCTGAAACGATGTCACCCGGAGCGGATCCGATACCGTAATGGCATGTCCTACGGCACTTTGCTGGCGATCGGGTGCGATGATGGACACCTCTCCGAACTCCTTGGCAACCTCGGCTAAAGCCCGGATCCCCGGGGAAAAAATCCCATCGTCATTGCAGACCAGAATCAACCGGTCGGGATCATAATAATTCTTACTCATACTGCTCATTTTTGTCGGGGAATGTCCCCTTTTTTACATCGGAATGGTAATTTTTAATCGCATCGGTCATCTGAGAATGCATATCGGCGTAGCGACGCAGAAACCTCGGACTGAAATCTTTGTTCAGCCCCAGCATATCATGGGTGACCAGCACCTGCCCGTCACACGCTTGTCCGGCACCGATGCCGATGGTAGGAATAGATAGTTCGGATGTAACCTTTTCGGCCAGATTGCTCGGAATTTTCTCGAGTACCACGGCGAAGCAACCGGCTTCCTCAAGCAGGCGAGCATCAGAAAGCAGCCGGTCGGCCTCTTCGCTGTCTGTCGCCCGCACTTTATAGGTTCCGAATTTGTAAATACTTTGGGGTGTGAGGCCCAAATGGCCCATCACCGGAATGCCGGCATCCACAATCTTTTTTACGGTCGGAGCCACGTAAGCTCCGCCTTCCAGTTTCACAGCATGGGCACCGGCCTCTTTCATCATGCGTCCGGCACTTTCCAGAGCCCCGGTATCGGTCACCTGATAACTCATAAAAGGCAAATCGGCCACAACCAGGGCGTGATCGGTCCCCCGCACCACACAAGCAGTATGATACATCATCTGTTCCAGGGTGATGGGGAGTGTGGTTTCATGGCCGGCCATGACGTTACTTGCAGAGTCCCCGACCAGAATGATATCCACCCCCGCCTGATCCACAATCCGGGCCATCGTAAAATCATAGGCGGTAAGCATACTGATTTTTTCGCTTCGCCCTTTCATGTCCACAACCGTACGGGTTGTAATTCTGGGAGTCGTGGCCGTTCCTGACTGGGTACTCATAATTTGTCCTTCGAAACGATTGCCGCTGTCGCCTCAAGTTCACAGGCCATCTCCCCCTCTACCGAAGCTTTGCCGGACATAGTCAGGAAATTACGACGGGTGGAAAGAAGCTGAACTTCCAGCCGGAGCTGGTCTCCCGGAACAACCGGCCGGCGGAATTTCGCTTTGTTGATGGCGGAAAAAACGATAATAACATCATCGGGATTATCAATCTGCTTCTCCAGGGTCAACAGGCATCCGGCCTGGGCCAGCGCTTCGACCTGCAGCACGCCCGGCATCACCGGGGCACCCGGAAAATGGCCATTGAAAAAATCCTCATTAGCGGTGACGTTTTTAATGGCTACGATACTGTCCTCCCCGATTTCCAGAACCCGATCAACCAGCAGAAACGGGTAACGATGAGGAAGTAATTTTTTGATTTCTTCTATACGCATGATGTTCAGTTTATGAGGAAAAACGGAGTGGTAAAAATACGCAAGATGTGCGAACGATACCACTATTTAGAAGTATTATGAAATCTCGGTTGTGATCAACGCACTGTCCCGCTGTAAATATTGGCAATACCCTGAATTAACGGTGTGGTGCTGAACGATGTAAACTGACCTGTTTTTTTCATGAGAGAGACGAATTTTTCTCCAGCCGGAAAAGCGGCACTGGTTTCCGGAAGATAGCGGTACGCCTCCCTGTTACCGCTGATCCATCCCCCCACTACAGGAATGACATATTTGCTGTGCCACATGTAGGGGTATTTAATAAGTCCGGATGGCTGGCCAAACTCAAGTACGATAACCTTTCCACCAGGCCTGACCACCCGCGCCATTTCCGACAGGGCGGTAAGCGGTTCATCAACATTCCGTATACCAAAAGCGATACTGCTGATATCAAACCGGTTGTCATCATACGGAAGATTCATCGCATCGGCCACTTCCCAGGTAATTTCGAGCCCCTTTTTTTTCGACTTGACCGGCGCCTGCTCAAGCATTTCGGCGGCAAAATCGGTTCCTGTCACGCTGCCATTCTGCCCGACAGCTTTTTTGAAAACGATCGCCAGATCACCCGTCCCGGTCGCACAGTCAAGCACATTCATTCCCTCCGAAGCGCCGCTCACTTTGACCGCTTTTTTCCTCCACCGGTGATGTATTCCAAGTGACAAGACCGTATTCAGCAGATCATACCGATCCGATATGGATGCAAACATCCGTCGTACGTCTTCGCTCATATAGGGTTACTTCCTCTTCTTCTTGTATTTGTTCACAACTTCCCTCTGTTGCCTGATGAGCGAAAGAATCTCTTTCTCCATCGCATCCACCTCTTTCACAGGGATATCCTCTTTGATCGCATATTTCAGGATGATCATTTTCAATACCCGGTCGTTGAGGAGCATACTTGTGTTGCTGATCTTTCCGTAAAGCCATTCCACCAGCCATCGGAACCACCCGAATTTCAGGATACAGAAAAAAACAATACCCAGAAACACAGAAAGGTACTGGTCGGTAATCCCCATCCAGCTCAAAACCAGTACGGAAAGCAGAACTACAAAAATCTCTTTGTCGATTACCGATAGTACCGCCGTGAGAGGCAGGCTGATAAAACTGCTTTTATTGATGTGCCAAACAGGTACAAAAAGCAGTATGGAGGTTGCGGCAACTGCAAGATTCTGACTGTACAGCAACAGCATAAAGAGTACGATCCCGAGGTTATCGACACTCCGAATCCATACTTCCGCTTTTTTTATAAGCTTTTCAAGGGGTTGCTTTTTCAGCAGGCCCGGAGCATAGGTATCCAGGCTATCTTTTGTGATGTGAAACCAGTTGCCGGCAGAGGTGAATATTCCACGGGGAGTTTCGATATAGTGACTGTCCGTCAGTCGGGATACACTCATGAAATCTTTGGCATTATACTACTTTTTTCTACAATTTCGATTGTCTGCAATTTATTGCTATCTGCTGTAATCCCCAAAAAAGTATGCAGCCCTTTCATGCTTTGGCAACGGTCACTATCCCGATACATGCAGCTTCCGGCCTGATCAATGATGCCAGCTCCATGACCGTAGCTCCGGTAGTGATGACATCATCGATGATGATCACCGGACGGTTCCGGAACTGCTCGCTTTGGACCAGATGAAAAGCGCCGCCGATGTTTTTCCGGCGTACCCGGGCATTGAGTCCGGTCTGTGTCGCCGTGTTCCTGATACGGATCACGGCATTTGAACCTACCGTTTCCGCACCTGTGACTTCTGCTACTCCCCCGGCAATGAGTGACGCCTGATTATATCCACGTTTACGCTGCCGTGACGAGTGCAACGGCACAGGCAGCAACAGCGAATCCTCAAGCGGAGCCATCCAGTAATTGTGCCGCAACTTTCCGCCGAGCTGACGGCCAAGAGCCCGTCCAAGTTTCTCAAGTCCGTTGTATTTCAAATGGTGCAGCACATCCTGCAGATATCCACCTTTATCAAATTCCCATAGTGCATCCTGCATGGCGATCCAGTCAGGCAGTATCATGCCCCCTCCTGACTCACGCCCTTCCCGTTCGAACGGGACAAATGCATAATTGAGGCAATACGAACATAGATGCGTCTGGTCACGAAGCCGGTCACCGCAAACCAGGCACGTTACCGGATACAGTAACCCTGTCAGATCATCACGAAACGTTTTTATTAATTTCACTAACATACAATAGTATGAGTTCCGGATACGTCAATTCTTACATAAATTAAACCGGCAGATTTTTTATAATCCCTTCGGAAAGTAATCACCGGTTCCTTTCTCCTTGATCGGGGGTAATAAAAGTAGTGGTTCCGGATAATTATGTGCATTATTATGGATTGAAATTCTCCATACGTATTTTGTTAAGTCATCCAATAACCACAACGATATTTTTATGTCCAAGCTTTCTGAAGACCTGGTGTCGATCCGGAAAGAGGCCCGCCTGAGCAAGCAGGATGTCTTCGATAAATGCCGGGTTCCGCTCGAAACAATTTATGCGATTGAAGATGGGTCGATTTTTGCTGGTAAGATGCGTAATAAAACCTATTTACGGAGCTACATCCGGACATATGCGAAAGCCATTGGTATCAGTGAAGAAGATATTACCATCGCACTTGACGATCATGAGATAGGCAGTTACGAAGACTCGTTGACAAAAAAGTATCTCTCCCGCCCGGAAAAAATTTCAGACCAGCCAAAAAGTGAAGCCGGGAAGAAACCAGCCAAAAAAGAGCACCCTGATTCCAACGATCAGAAAAAACCTGAAAAAGGTTCCGGGAAAAAAACCCAGAGAATTACACCGGAAAGTCAGGAAAAAACGAAGGAAGACATTGAGTGGGAAGACAGCGTCCATCAAAAAAGACCATCGACGTCAACTTCTGATTTTGCTTCATTTGAGTCTGTCGGGACAGAACCGGCGTCCGCCAAAATGCCGGAACCCCCGGAATTGGACAACGTTGACTGGGCCTCGAAAGTTAAGGATGCCGTATACCGGCCGCAGCGTAATCGCCTATTGTGGGTTATCATAGCCATTCTGTTGGCATTCGCTCTTGCCATCTCTTCGGTCTATTGGTTCTGGATTCAGGAAGAAGAACCGGTCACGATGGGCGCACCATCCGAAGAGGTAACCCCGGCTACTCCGGATGCAGGGGCAGGTTCACCGGAATCGGAAGCCGGGGCCGGTACCCCTGCCATGGAAACACCATCTGATCTTCCGGAAACACCAACCGAAGCAGCAGAGAGCCCCGAACCGGCCGTAACGGATACCATACCTTCTGAAGAGGAAGCATCGGTACTGCCGTCCATTACTACCGAGGAGATTCTGGTCCAGGATTTGAGTCAACTTGGGCCGAATGACATTATTCATGTTGTCATCTATGCGCTGCACGGAAATCTGGAACCAATCCGGGTACAATCGGATGTGTTTACGACCGATGAATCAGCCCTCAGACCCTATTGGGTGGAACATCAGGAAGCCATGCGATTTGAATTTGTAGATGAAATTACCATCCAGGGAGCTCTGGGACGACTTGTGCTGGTGATCAACGGCCATGTGATCGATGACTTCAGCCAGCTCTATCACGACGGGCCCAGAATCCGGTTGTCACGTGCGTTTATCATGGAGAATCAGCAGCTGCATACACCACCGGATACCCCATTTTCTGGTGTTCCGGAACCACGTGCAATCACAGACCGGCCCCGCTTCAGCCCCTGACGCAAATCCGAACGGATCTCCCGGATGCATCTTTCAGGTACCATATTTCCATTAAGCGAACACCGCTGCTACCGGTTCGGTTGGAGCCCAATCTGCCATCACATCGAAGATTTCCATGAATTTGTCTGAAGCGAGAAAACGAGTCCAGACACTTCGGGACGAGCTCAACAAAGCAAACGATGCCTATTATCAGGAAGCCGCCCCGCTGATGTCCGACCGGCAGTTTGACCAGCTGCTGGAAGAGTTGCGCAACCTTGAGGAAGCGTATGATCTCCAGTCGGCCGACTCTCCCACCCGGCGTGTCGGCGGAAAACCGACCAAAGAGTTCCCTACCGTAGTGCATCCGGTTTCCATGCTGAGCCTGTCAAACACCTATAACCGTCAGGAACTGGATGAGTTCGACCGGCGGATCCGGAGCTTGCTTGGCCATCAAAACTACAGTTTCATGGCCGAATTGAAATATGACGGAATGGCGATCCGGCTGCGTTATGAGGATGGCCGCCTGGTCCTCGGGGCCACCAGGGGTGACGGAATACAGGGGGATGACATCACCGCCAATATCCGGACTATTCGCGATGTCCCTCTTACCCTCAATGACGATGCTCCGGCTGTCCTGGAAGTGCGGGGTGAGGCATATATGGAACTTGCCGCTTTTGCTAAAATGAACAGCAACCGGGAAGCGCAAGGCGACACGGCATTTGCCAACACCAGGAATGCAACGGCCGGTACACTTAAAATGCAGAACCCCGGTATCGTTGCCCGCCGTCCGATCCGGATGTTTGCCTACGACCTGCTTTTGGATGATGATGATGCGCAGCGAACACAGATGGAAAAACTGGAACTGCTTGAGCAATTCGGTTTCCGGGTTTGTGAACACCGTGTCCATTGCGCCGATATCAATGCGGTTCATGACATCATCGCCGATTGGGAACCGCTGCGCCGGGAACTCCCATACGAAACCGATGGCGTGGTGATCAAGGTTAATGAAGAGCGGTACCGTGATATCCTGGGGCAGACTGCCAAAGCGCCACGTTGGGCCATTGCCTACAAATTTGAAGCCGAACAGGGAATCAGCCGTATCCAAGACATCACGCTGCAGGTAGGAAGGTTGGGAACCATCACGCCGGTAGCCGAACTCGAACCGGTTTCACTTGCCGGAACAACGGTCAGGCGTGCAACCCTGCACAATGAAGAGGAGATCCACCGAAAAGATATCCGGATTGGAGACCAGGTAATGGTGGAGAAAGCGGGTGAAATCATCCCCCAGGTGGTGAGTGTCGTGCTGCAGGATGATGAAAAGCGGGGCGAGCCGTTCCGGATGCCGGAAAACTGTCCGGCTTGTGGGGCCGGCCTGGTGAAATTACCCGAAGAGGTTGCATGGCGATGCACTAACAATCAGTGTCCTCCGCAAGTTCGCAGCCGCCTGGAGCATTTTGCATCACGCGACGCGCTGGATATCGAAGGACTCGGCGAATCGGTTGTAGACCAGCTGGTTTCCCAAAAACTGGTCTCCACGTTCCCCGATCTCTATCACCTGACCGCTGATGATCTCATGACCCTGGATCGCATGGCCGAAAAAAGTGCCGGGAACCTTATTGCCGCTATCGGGAAAAGCAAAAAAAAGCCGTTTGAGAAAGTCCTCTATGCACTGGGTATCCGTTTTGTGGGCGTTACCGTAGCTCGTGACCTGGCACGCTACTTCCCCTCTGTGGAAGTACTGATGGAAGCCACCGAAGAAGAACTTTGCCAAATCGACTCCATCGGCCCACGGATCGCGGGATCTGTGCGCTCCTTTTTTGACGAACCGGCGAACCGGAAAATGGTCGAAGAATTAAAAAATCATGGGGTGCAATTCCATTCAACACAGGAAGCACCGGTGTCTGACACCCTCTCCGGAACTACGTTCGTGCTGACCGGCACCCTCCCCTCGCTAAAGCGCAGTGAGGCGAAAGAGTTGATTGAGCGACATGGCGGAAAGGTCACTTCGTCTGTCAGCAAAAAGACCGACTATCTTCTTGCCGGGGAAGAAGCAGGGAGCAAACGTGACAAGGCGGAGAAACTGGGAATAACTATTTTGGATGAACCCGCTTTTTTAAAGATGATAAAGTGAGCGGATTTCTTATTTTATGATTCAGAAATTTATACAGCATTCCATATTGCAGAATATTAACCACCTCCTTCCATGAAATTTGAAATCCAGACGGAAAACGATTACTCCATCATGAGCCTGAAATCTGAGCGGCTCGACAGCAAAGTGGCTCCGGAACTCAAGAGTCAATTTATCGTTCTGGCGAATACCAGCGATTCGGGGCATCTGATTCTGGATCTGGGAGCCCTGACCTTTGCAGATTCCAGCGGCCTTGGTGCGTTGCTTCTTGCACAGCGTCTTTACCGCGACCTGGATCGCAATCTGGTTCTATGCAATGTTCCGGAGCGGGTCCACAAACTACTGGTCATCTCCCAACTGGAGAGTGCCTTCACGATAGCTTCTGATGTGAATGAGGGGATTTCATTGGCAGCTGAATCCGGCATCTGAACTTATTTACATTCAGGCGCTGACCGGATCCGGTGACACAGCGGATTTCACGGCGTCCTGCTTTTGCAACTTTTAGCCTGTATATATGGGTGTATTAGAAAAACTGGGGCTTCACAGAAAGAAAAAGGCCTATGTTCCTTTTACAACGGAAAAATTAAAAAAGGACCAGGCTCCCGGTATCTTTAACAAGAACCTTGTTTTCAAGTCTCTTGTAAGTATTTTTTTTCTGGCCATCGTAATCTCACTTTATCCCAGATCACCGATTCAGGATGCGGCCTACAGCATCGGTGAACCGTGGCGCGACGATGACCTGACGGCCCCCTTTTCTTTCAGCCTGCTGAAAGACGATGCCGAAATCGAAGCGGAAATACGGGAGATCCGTGAGAACACCCCTCCCATATTTATCATCGAACCCGAAGCGCAATCACGGACCATTGCCCGGCTGGATTCGTTATTCAGTCAGATGAACCAGGTAATGGAGGCTTATATGGAGTGGCAGTACACCCGGATGCAGGACGGGCCGGAAGCCGCCGAATCTGACAGTCTCCGTTATCTCACCATCCGAAACCGCTCCGGAATCGACCTGGATGATGACGTCTGGCAGGCTTTTACCAGGCAATACCGTCAAATACAACTGGAGAATAACGAATCGACGGGATGGATGAACGGATTTGTCGGAGATCAACTGCAAGCCGACCTGGAGCTTTTTCTCGAACAGCTCTATTCAGATGGAATCATCAATGTTCCCCGGGAAAACCTGGAAACCAGGGAAATCACCATCCGGAATCAAAGGGAACGAACCGAACAGAATGTCCTGCTGGATAATGTCCGCACGAGCGGGGAATCGCGCGAATTTGTACGTACCCGGCTTTCCGATCGGTTTGAACAGGAATTCGTCCGTACAGCCATACAATTTTTGTCCATGGTGATAGAACCCAACCTCATCTACGATGAGGAGGAGACCGAGGCGCTAATCCAGGATTACATTGACTCCATCTCCCCCACCAAAGGTGCGGTCTCATCCGGACAGGTGATCATTCGGCGGGGCGATATCATCACCCCCGAACGGCACAACATGATTCAGAGCCTGATGTACGCCCGGGCTGAACGAGCCGGTGATATCGATATCTGGAAACAGTACATCGGCGAAACATTGCTTGTCCTTGCCGTGTTTCTCATTTTCTTCTTCTACATCTATCTTTACCGCCGGAAGATATTTGACAACAACCCCATGTTGCTGCTTGTATTCCTTGCCATCGCATTGGTTTACAGCATCGGGGCTTTTGTTGCACGATTAGATGATTTCTCACCCTATGTCGTTCCATTTGCCATCGCTCCGATCCTGCTGACCATTATCTTCGATTCGCGGGTCGGGATCATGACGACCACTATGCTGGCCCTGCTTGCAGGACTTATGTTCGGCAACAGTTTTGAATTTGTCCTGGCCACCATCACGGCGTGCAGTATTGGTGTCTATTCGGTCCGGGACATCAAGGACCGCAGTCAGTTTTATCTGACCACACCGGCACTCATCTACTTTTCCTACGCTTTTGTGCTGTTTGGATTCACGCTTACGAAAGTGGGTGGATGGGGAACCTATATCGACAACATGACTTTCCTGCTTGCAAATGTTGTGGGAGTCTGGCTGACCTATCCCCTGATCCTGCTCATTGAAAAAACGTTTCGGATTACAACCGACGTAACCCTGCTTGAGCTGAGTGACACCAATCGGCCGATTCTCAAAAGGCTGATGCTTGAGGCTCCCGGCACGTTCCATCACAGCCTCCAGGTTGCCAACCTTGCCGAGGCTGCGGCCACAGGAATCGGTGGCAACTCCCTGCTCTGCCGTGTCGGAGCGCTTTATCATGATATCGGCAAACTTGAAAAACCGCAATATTTTGTAGAAAATCAGCATTCGCGTAACGAACATGACAAGCTCAAACCCCGTATGAGCGCCCTGATCATCAAAAACCATGTGGATGCCGGATACAAAATGGGAAAAGAGCTGGAGCTTCCCGATGTGTTACTGAATTTTATCCGCACCCATCACGGCACCTCCCTCATCCGCTTTTTTTATGAGAAAGCCATGAACGAATCGGGCAACGAGCAGGAGATTCAGGAAGAAGATTTCCGATATGACGGACCGATTCCGAACAGCAGAGAAACCGGTATTATGCTGCTGGCCGACAGTGTAGAAGCGGCCTCGCGCTCCATGTCGGACCACTCCTATCAGAAACTTGAAAATCTGGTTAACCGACTGGTAGAGGATCGTCTGGCAGAAGGCCAGCTCAATGACTGTGCTCTGACACTCAAGGATCTGAGCATCATCAAAGATGTATTCACGCGGATTCTGCAGGGCATGTATCACGGACGTGTAAAATACCCGGGACAAGAAGCAAACGAAGCCGCAGACGCTGCCGCTCAGGTGGCATCCGCTGAACAGCTGAAAAAAACGGATCAGATAGAAGCCGGCGAGAAGAAAGAATCAGATAAAAAAAGCGAATCCAGTGATAAGAGAGAATCCGGCGGGAGAAGCGGATCCGTCAATCAGGATGAGTCTGAAAAATGAGTTTCTTTGAGAAAGAGCGTAATCAGTATCTCTATTTCCTGAAACTGGAAAAAGGCCTTGCCGGGAATTCGATTTCGGCTTATGAAACCGATTTGCTGCGATACCTCACATTTATCGGAAGAGATATTGGTATCAACGACCTCTCCGGAATCACCCTCGGGCACATCGAAAAGTATCTCGAAGAGCTGCTGGCCATGAACCTGTCGGTCAGTACCATTTCCCGGAACATCTCCACGATCCGCGGTTTTCACCAGTTTGCCGTCATGGAGCGGTGGAGCCCGGCTAATCCCGCCGAACTGATCGAACTTCCCCGAAAAGGGCGAAATCTTCCGGATGTGCTTGACCAGGATGAGATTGCCCGCACTCTGGAGTCACCCGACCGGAGTGACACACTCGGTAAACGGAATGCCGCTATCCTGGAACTGATGTATGCCACCGGATTGCGTGCCAGCGAAACCATCGAGCTTCAGACCGACCAGCTGGTCACCGAACTTAAACTGTTGCGGATCATCGGGAAGGGCAATAAAGAGCGGCTGGTCCCCATTGGCGGGATGGCCCTTGAAGCGTTGGACGATTACCGGAAAAACAGCCGGCCATTTCTGCTGAAACGGGGGGTCGATTCGCAAAACAGGCTTTTCCTGAGCTACCGTGGCAAGCCGTTGTCACGCATGAGCCTGTGGCATATAGTCACCAATGCCGCCAAAGAAGCCGGGATCACAAAAACGATACATCCACACACATTGCGACACTCATTCGCCACCCACCTGCTCGAAGGAGGTGCCGACTTGAGGGCGGTCCAGGAGATGCTGGGGCATGTCTCCATTCTGACGACCGAAATTTACACCCACATCGACCGTTCTTTCCTTGAAGAAGTACACAAAACGTATCACCCCAGAGCCTGAAAGAACCGATCAAACTGCACGGAAATCACAAAATGGCAGATCACATAACACCCCGGTATCATGGCTAACATATCACCGGGCAGTAATCTGAGCCGGTACCTCTCAACCGGAATCCGGTACCTCTCTCCCGTTATCATCCGGTACGACCCAAACAATTACAGACACCCATGTCAGCAAATACTTCCGAAATCCCGGTAATTCAATCCATTGAATGGATAGACGATCATGTCAGGATCATTGACCAGACCTACCTTCCCGACCGCGAGGTTCATCTGGACCTTTTCGAAGTCGGAAAAATTTGGGAAGCCATTCGTACGCTCCGGGTCCGCGGTGCGCCGGCCATTGGCATCATCACGGCATACGGCGTTTACCTGGGACTCAAAGAGGCACCGGAGACCTCTTTTGATGAGTTTGATGAATCAAGAGAGCAGATATGCAACTATCTGGCGCTATCGCGTCCGACGGCTGTCAATCTCCAGTGGGCGCTGGACCGGGCAACCCGCTGCATCCATGAGATGAAAAACCAACCTGTTCCGGAAATTAAAACGGCATTGCTGGAACTGGCAAAAACCATCCATCGTGAGGACAAGGCGATTTGTGCTGCTATCGGTAAAAACGGGCAGGAACTTGTTCCCGATTACGCGAGGATATTAACTCACTGCAATACCGGAAGCCTGGCAACCGGCCAGTATGGGACGGCACTTTCGATAATATACCACGCCTATTTGCAGGAGAAAAATGTACATGTATGGGTAGATGAGACCCGTCCACTTCTCCAGGGAAGCCGGTTGACCTCATGGGAGCTGAAAAAATCAGGTATCGATCACCATATCATCACCGATTCGATGGCCGGATGGATTATGCAGCGACAGGGCCTTGACCTGGTTGTTGTCGGGACCGACCGGGTGGCAGCCAACGGGGATACCGCCAACAAGATCGGCACATATTCCCTGGCCGTGCTGGCAAAGCATCATAAGATCCCGTTTTATGTCGCCGCGCCGTTATCCTCAATCGACCGGAGCCTTTCATCGGGTGCGGACATTCCAATCGAGGAGCGCTCCGCAGAAGAGCTCAGGAAAATAGGCCAATACCCGACAGCACCAGCCGATGCGCCGGTTTACAATCCGGCATTTGACATCACGCCACATGCGTTAATCACGGCTTTTATCACCGAAAAAGGGATTATCCGGCCGGATTTCACGGAAAATATCGCATTAATGATGGATGGTGAAGCTGCCGGCTGACCGAACGCATTTACGCTTCTACAGGCTCCAGGTCACAGATGGCACAGACCTCGAGAAATTTGTCGAACCCTTTTCCGGCACGGATAACCACCGGCTCTTCCGCAGACATATCAACAATGGTTGAGTGTTCTTCTGCCAGGTTTTGCTCGTTATCCACAATCAGATCCACCTGTTTTTCAAATCTGCGGAACAGCTCAAGGCGGTCGGTGGTACCATTGCCCGATATTCCGTCGTAGTCGGGATGGCGGGCAGTTGTGGCAATAAGAGGGATACCGAGTTCCTCCACCAGTTTTTCACAGATCGGATACTCGGGAACCCGAAAACCTATCGTCTGGCGACGGGAATTAAGTAATAGTTTAGGTACCTCCCTGGTTGCCGGAAGCACAAACGTATAGGGTCCGGGAATCAGGCGTTTAATAGCTTTGAACTGGTTATCGCCCAGTTTTGCAAATTTGGAAATTCCGGATAGGGAGTCGCAGAGGAGGGTCAGCAGGTGGTCATCTTTAAGTCGCCGGATTTGACGGATGCGCTCAATGCCTTTTTTGTTGCTGTAGCTGCAGGCCAGTGCGTATTGGGTGTCGGTGGGAAGCAACATGATCTCGTCGCTGTGAAGCCGGTCCGTTATATCAAATATTCTTTTCTGATGGGGTGTTTCAGGGTGAAGCTTGATTTTTTCGGCCATATATGCCTCCCGGTTGAGATTTCGGTTGAAGGTTTTATAACAGACATGTGCCTGATAAGCTGAAATATATTTCAGGCTCTCTTTATCTCAACGTTCAATGTCCTGCTTTTCATTCGCCCTGCCCGGAAGAAATAAAAAAACCGTGACGGACAGTTGGAGCAACCGCCTCGCCACGTTTGTAATACGATTTTGATCTGTCAACAAGGTGTATGGTTCCAATGGTGTGCAGCATCAACCAGATACCCATCACCTGTTCGCCAACAGGCCGGATTTATCAGTGCGATGATTCCGGGAAATTGGCCCGAAGGCTCTCGCTG
>Ga0207421_10003540_pt1 | contig 18526 bp, 9 predicted proteins | sample SodLakKL_010_SED_4_FD_187542 | JGI IMG/M metagenome (GOLD analysis project Ga0207421, IMG submission 187542) | Alkaline sediment microbial communities from Lake Tanatar, Kulunda Steppe, Russia - 8KL_010_SED (SPAdes) (version 2) | ecosystem: Environmental > Aquatic > Non-marine Saline and... | reverse complement strand
CGCATGGAGAATCTGGAACGGCAACGAATGCGTTTTCTCTCACCGGATTACAATCCGGGAAACAACTGGTGGGGCAGTGATGTGACCCAGTGAGGCACACCAATAGGAAATACGTTCCTGAACGCTGCCGGGTCTTGATGGTATTTCGCTGTTGCCTCACGAATTGGCAAACCGAACAGTATAAATCTTTATCAAATCGATTAAAAAAACAAACATCATGATGCAAAATGATCAGATTTCAAAAAAAATAGCGGATCATCCGCTTCGATCTGCAGCGGCTGTTTTTATGGCAGGAGCTTTGACAGCAGGGTGTGCACAAGAGGCACAGGAGCCTGTTCCAAATGCCGATCGACCCAACGTAATCATCATCTATGCTGATGATGTAGGTTTTGGAGATGTGGGAGTCTATGGTTCCGAACTGATTCCTACTCCTCACCTCGATGATCTTGCCCGTTCCGGAATGATGATGACATCCTCCTATGCAACCTCGGCAACATGTACCCCCAGCCGGTACTCACTGTTGACAGGAGAATATGCGTTCCGCAATGAACGCGCGCAGATTCTCGACGGGGATGCGCCGCTGCTCATTGATCCTGATGTCATTACACTGCCCGATCTTTTCCGCCAGGCCGATTATCGCACATCCATTATTGGCAAATGGCATCTCGGAATTGGAGAAGGTGATGTGGACTGGAACAGTGAAATCAAACCCGGGCCACTCGAGCTGGGTTTCGATGAATCATTTATAATTCCAACTACAACTGACCGGGTGCCAACAGTTTATGTGGATGGTTACCATGTGTCTGGCCTGAGCCCGGCTGATCCGCCGCTCAGGGTAAGTTACCGCGAAAGGGTTGGGGAATTGCCAACAGGAAGAAGTCATCCGAAACTGTTGCGATATCCCGCAGACGGGCAGCATTCAGGAACTATTGTGGACGGTATAAGCCGTATCGGCTGGCAAGACGGAGGCCAATCCGCATGGTGGAATGATGAAGATATGACATTGCTGTTAGCGGAAATGTCACGTGATTTCATTCGGGAAAATCAGGATCAACCGTTTTTCCTTTTTTTCTCGCTTCACCAGAACCATGTGCCACGTGCTCCTCATCCCATGTTTCATGGCAAGAGTGAGACCGGACTCCGGGGAGACCATACCGTGGAACTGGACTGGGCTGTCAATGAAGTCATGACCATACTGGATGACTTGGATATGCGTGAAAATACACTGGTAATATTTGCCAGTGATAACGGTCCGATATTCGATGACGGATATGACGATGGCGCCATAGAAGAAGCGCATGGACACCCGGCAAGCGGCCCGTTTCGCGGTGGCAAGTATACGGCATATGAGGGTGGAACCAGGTTGCCGTTTATCGTAAACTGGCCTGGTGTTGTGTCTTCGGGATCAGTTTCAGATGCCATGTTCAGCCAAGTGGATCTTATGGCATCGCTTGCAGAACTTATTGGTGTGTCACTGCCAAAGAATGCGGGTCCGGACAGCATGAATTTGTTGTCAGCATTACTGGGCCATAGCGAAACTGGGAGGCCGCATGTGCTGCAACAAGGTGCCGGCACCGGCTATTTTGGCCTTCGCAAAGGTGACTGGAAGCTGATCCCGGCTTCAAACCGCCCGGCATTTGCAAACAACAAACACAATTCGAGATCCAACCCCCTGAGTACAACCATGCCTGCCAGTGACAATGATTATTTATTTAATCTGGCAGAAGATCCTGGAGAAACCACCAATCTGGCAGAACAGTATCCGGAAATCGTAGAGGAACTCACCGAGCTTCTCAACAGGATTAAACAGTACCCAGACAGAGTGCTTATTTCAGAAATGGCAGAATAGTATAACTCCATTTTTAATCAACCCGAATAATCTACAATCAACTGCGATCAAATACTCAATGACGAAAAGAGGCAAGGCAGCCAATTACCTTGTAACACATAGAGATTTAACGTAAGCAAACTGATGCGATGGCCGGTGATGCCACCTGTACCAGCCGTCGTTTGAAGTCAACCCCAATCGTTGGACAGTTTTTGGCTGTAAAGATCTGCGGTCTACCGGGTGTCAGCTTCAGGCAGTATAAGAATAAAACTAATACTAATACTAATTCTGAAGTCTCAAAGGGGGATTTGTCATATCTAGCAAGACAACTCAATTTACAAGTCTAAATCAAACCAAGATGAAATTTCAGAACACCAGTAATCCGTGCTTCATGACAAAGTGGACTATTTTGCAAGTTCTGCTTGTGGGTATGCTAGTCATCTCATGCGGTTCCTTACATGAAGGCAAATCAATTGCAACAGACGATTTGAGGGAAGCAATTTCTTTACACGGGCAATGGGCATTGCATCTCGATCCGGATAGTACAAGTAGCGCATCGGATCCCAGGAATTTGGATTACAATATGCAAATTAATCTGCCGGGGACACTTGATGACGCCGGAATTGGAGAGCCCAACGAAGTGGAAGTTGAGCTGAAACGTGAGGTCATGCTGTACCTTCACCGAAAAGTAACATACACGGGACCGGCTTACTACACCAGGGAAGTTCATATTCCCGAGAATTGGGATGGCAAGCAGGTGGTCTTGAAGCTGGAGCGAGTGATATGGGAATCAACCGTCTGGATTAATGGTGCCAGGGTTGGAAACGAATACAGCCTCTCAACCCCGCATTATTATGATCTAACGGAATATCTTGAACCCGGAGAGAATTCCATTGTGATCCGAATAGACAACGCTGAAAAATTCAATATAAACAGGGGACAAATGGCCCATGCTTATACCAATCATACCCAGATTAAATGGAATGGCATTCTCGGGGAGATCTCGCTTACAGCTGTTGAGGAAAATCATATTTCGAAACTGGATATTTATTCAGAATACACTGAAAACAGGGTGGATGGAACTGTTACACTGCACCAGGCCGGAGGCAGACCGGTGGGATCAAGGATCCGGATCTTTGATCCTGAGAAAGAAACCATTGCAACATTGGATACCGTGCTCACCGAAACGGTCACAGAGTTTTCTGTCTCTCTGAATGGTGAATTGACTCCATGGAATGAATTTTCACCATCGCTGTATGAAATGGAAGTCACGTTATCAGATGAATCGGGGAATTTTCTGGACAGGCGGACTGACACTTTTGGCTTTCGTGACCTGCGGGCATCCGGAACTGAGCTTCTCGTGAATGATGCTCCCATTTTCCTGCGTGGAACACTTGAATGTGCCATCTTCCCGCTAACCGGTTATCCACCAACGGATGCATCGGAGTGGGAAGAAATTTTCAAAACAGCCAAAGAATTCGGATTGAATCATATCAGGTTCCATTCATGGTGTCCACCGAAGGCTGCTTTTGATGCTGCCGACCGAATGGGGATCTATCTGCAGGTCGAGTTGCCGAACTGGAGCCTGAACTTTGGTCATGACAGGGAAACACTTGAGTTTTTCCACAGCGAAGCGGACAGGATCCTCTCTGAATACGGGAACCATCCCTCATTTGCATTTATGTCATTAGGCAACGAACTGCAAGGGGATTTCGAGAAGATGACAGAGCTGGTTGCAAAAATGAAGCAACAGGATCAGCGCAGGCTTTATACCACTACCAGCTTTACATTTCAGTTCGGACGTCGCCTGCTGCCAATGGATGTGGATGATTTTTTTATCACACAGTATACCCAGGACGGATGGGTCAGAGGTCAGGGGGTTTTTGACGAGGAGTACCCCAACTTTAACTCAGATTACTCGCACGCGACTGGTTTATTAAATGTACCATTGATCACCCATGAGATTGGACAATATTCGGTATATCCCGACATGAGTGAAATCGATAAGTACACCGGAGTGTTGCAGCCGTTGAATTTCCTGGCCGTCAAAAAGGACCTTCAGGAAAAGGGCATGTATGACCTTGCACCGGAATTCACTAATGCTACAGGCAAGTTTGCCACGATTTTATACAAGGAGGAGATCGAAAGGGCCTTGAAAACAGACGGTGTCAGTGGTTTTCAGCTGTTGGATTTGCGGGACTTCCCGGGTCAGGGAACGGCATTAGTCGGTGTATTGAATGCTTTTTGGGAACCAAAAAGCTTTGTGACGGGTGACGAATGGCGCAGGTTCACCTCCGAGGTGGTTCCGTTGCTTTGGTTTGACAAAGCGGTATATACCAGCGACGAACAGTTCACAGCAGAATACGGTGTGTCCAACTTTTTTGAACTTATTGCCGATGCAGAACTCTATTGGCAAGTTCTGGATGAAAATCAACAGGTTATGCAGACAGGTAAAAAGCAGCCTGCCGGTATTGCTTCTGGCCAGACCCGAAAAATCGGAGAATTTGGTTTTCCGCTTTCTGACCTTCCAGCTCCGGCTAAATACACTATTGAACTCGGAATCTCGGGAACAGATTATCGGAACAGCTGGAATTTCTGGCTGTACGAGGAAAACCTGACCATGCCCAATACTGATATAATCGTGACGGGAGACCTTCAGGAAGCATTACAGGCCCTGCAGACTGGAAAAAAGGTGCTTCTTTCACCAGATATCGACCAAATTGAAGGGATTGAGGGGAAATTCGTGCCCGTATTCTGGAGCCCGGTTCATTTCCCCAATCAGCCAGGTACCATGGGATTGCTGGTTGAACCCGAGCATCCTGCTTTTGGAAGCTTTCCCACTGATTTTCACTCGGACTGGCAGTGGTGGGATCTTTCAAAAAACTCAAAAACCCTTCCGATTGATGATCTGAATGTTGAACCGGTCATCAGGGTTATTGACAACTTTTTCCGCAATCGGATGCTGAGCAATGTTTTCCAGACCAGGGTCGGAGATGGCCATCTAGTTTTTTCCGCCATTGACCTTCATTCGGAACTTGACCACAGACCGGTGGCACGCCAGCTCAAATACAGTCTTCTGAATTATATGGGCAGCGAACAGTTTCTGCCGACTGGGGAAATAACCAAGGAAGAATTAACAACCATTTTCACTAAAAAGCCCTTAGACCAATGAAGAAAGTGATATACAATGAAAAGGCAACCAACACTGCCTGTGCGCTGTTATTGGCCGGTGCCGGTATCGGTTGCAGTCAGTCAGGCTATAACAATTTGCAAGAAGATTTCGTCTCGCAAAACAATCAGCCCAATATCATAATAATTTATGCGGATGATGTTGGTTACGGTGACCTCGGGGTCTATGGCTCCGAACTGATTCCAACACCTCACCTGGATCAATTGGCAGAGGAGGGTGCGCGATTCACCAGCGCATACGCCATGTCCTCTACCTGTACCCCTAGTCGATATTCCCTGATTACCGGCAAATACTCTTTTCGACATCCAGAAGCAAACATCCTTCCTTCCGATGCTCCCATCTTGATTGAGCCGGGCGAGATTAATATGGCACAAATGTTAAAATCAGCTGGCTATCGAACCGGGGTCATCGGTAAGTGGCATATGGGCATCGGAGATGGCGATATTGATTGGAATACTGAGATCAGACCATCACCTCTCGATATCGGGTTTGATGTCTCTTTCGTTATTCCCGGTACCAATGATCGTGTTCCCACCGTTTGGGTGGATGGCCACAACGTTTATAATTTGAGCGAGGATGATGAGCCCCTCCGTGTCAGTTTCAGAGGGCGGGTTGGTAACCTGCCAACCGGAATTAGTCATCCCGAAAAATTGATTTATCCCACGGACAGGTATCACTCCGGGACTATTGTGAATGGTATCAGCAGGATAGGCTGGCAGGATGGAGGGCAGTCTGCGTGGTGGAGCGACCAGAACATGGGAATGGATATTCTCGATCGATCCCGGACTTTTATTGAGGAGAGCACGAATGATCCGTTCTTTCTCTTCATGTCAATGCACCAGAATCATGTGCCCCGTGTTCCCCATCCACAATTCGAGGGAGCAAGTGCCACCGGATTGCGAGGAGATCATGTCGTTGAACTGGATTATATCGTTGGGCAGGTGGTGGAGACGCTTGATAATCTGGGAATCCGGGAAGAAACGCTGGTGATTTTCACAAGTGACAACGGACCGGTGTTCCAGGACAGCTACTACGATGGAGCTATTGAACTGGCCCAGGGACACCTGGCAAACGGGCCTTTTCGGGGAGGAAAATATCATGTATATGAGGGCGGGACCCGGATGCCAACCATCACAAACTGGCCGGGTGTCATCACTCCCGGAGAAGTCTCCGATGTGGTTATGAGTCAGGTCGATCTGTTGGCTTCCCTGGCTGCATTGGTCGGTGTTGAAATACCGGCAGAAGTGGAATTGGATAGCAAAGAACACCATTCTGCATGGCTGGGTAGAGAAGCCGATGACCGAGATTATGTCATACAGCACGGAATAGGAATGTACGCCATACGCAAAGGTGACTGGAAACTGATCCTGGCCGGGGATACACCACAGTGGGTGGATCACCGCCACAACCACTACCAGAATCCCGTTTCCACCCCGCTTCCACCATCGGATAAACACTCATTATTTAATCTCATTGACGACCCTGGAGAGTCAGTCAATCTTGTGGATGAGTATCCAGGGAAGGTCGAGGAACTGCTGGGTTTTTTTTACGAGATTAAAGGCCGGGATTGAGGCCAACGATCGTACACGGCCAGGTCTGATTCAAGCTGGCCGGAAGCTCTCTTATCAATAAATAAAAAACTACCTGTCGGTCTTGATATATGCGTAACAATTACATTATCCATACCTTGTTTATAGCAATCCTGATTGCCTTGTTGTCTGGGTGTGCCAGCAACTCAACGAATGAGATTGATCTTTCCGGATCCTGGCGATTTAAGATGGATACCGAAGACAGGGGCATCCCGGAACAGTGGTTTGATAGATCGCTGCCGGAAGAAGTGCAGCTGCCTGGATCGATGGCAATGAATGGCAAAGGGTTTCCGGTCGGGCACCACACCGAATTCATGGCCAACAACTGGATTACTAATCAAAACCCGGATTATGTCTGGTATGAGGATGATCGGTTCGCCCCGTTGCTTGGGGATGATGAATTTCTCTATCCTTATTGGCCTGTAAAAGACAAATATTTTATGGGTATGGCTTGGTATCAGAAAGAAATAGAGATACCGGAGGAATGGGATGGAAGTGATATAGAGCTCTTTCTGGAGCGCCCCCACTGGGAGACCTATGTTTGGCTGAACAACAACTATCTGGGAAGTCAAAATGCACTTGGAACTCCGCATCGCTATACCCTTGGTCAGGCAATTCGGCCAGGTAAGAACAGAATCACTGTTGCCGTAGATAACAGGATCAAAGAAGTTGATGTGGGCCGCGACTCCCACAGTGTTTCTGATAATACGCAGACGAGCTGGAACGGGATCATAGGCGATATCAAACTGATACGCAAAGAGCGTCTCAGGTTTTCGGATGTCCGGATATTCCCGGACGTGGAAAACAAACTTGTACGGCTCCAAATTGGCCTGGTAAATAATACCGGTCAATCGCAGAAGGGACAAGTCAGCCTGTATGCCCAAAGTAAAAACAGCATACGGGAGCATCAACCTGAGTCATTAGAAATAACGTTTGAAATTACAGGCAGCGAAGATACTCTTGAAGTGATCTATCCGATGGGCGAGGATGTCTTGCTCTGGGATGAGTTTGAGCCCAATCTTTATGAACTGCGATTAACCCTTGAAAATCCGGAATTCCAGGATGTGCGCATTGATAAATTTGGAATGCGTCATTTTTCTGTCGATGGAACCCGGTTTGCAATCAACGGCCGGCCGGTTTTTCTCAGGGGTACATTGGAATCGGCCATTTTCCCATTGACCGGTTATCCGCCAACCGATGTTGCTTCATGGGAGCATATCATGAATGTTGCGCGTGATCATGGATTGAATCACCTGCGATTTCACTCCTGGACACCACCCAAAGCCGCTTTTACAGCGGCGGACAAAATGGGTTTTTACCTGCAGATAGAGGCTTCCAGCTGGACAGATGTTGGTTATGGAGAGCCGATAGATCAGTGGCTGTATGATGAAACGGAACGTATTATTCAGACCTATGGCAACCACCCCTCATTTGTCATGATGGCACATGGGAATGAACCCCATGGAGAGTATCGGAATACGTATCTGGCTGCCTATCTTGATTACTGGAAAAATGAGGATGACCGCAGGCTGTATACCGCAGGAGCAGGCTGGCCCATGATTGCTGAAAATGATTTTGATAACAGTTCCAGAAATGCACGCATTCAGGGATGGAACCAGCAGCTCAACAGCATTGTAAACAGGGAGCCTCCGCGGACCGATTATGATTGGTCTTCTGCCGTGGCGTATTCCGGCAACAGACCATTGGTTACTCATGAAATCGGACAATGGTGTGTCTATCCGGACTTCAGGGGGATTGATAAATATACAGGAGTCATGGATCCTGTCAATCTGAAGCTTTTCCAAAGAAGCCTGGAGTCAAATCACATGATGCATCTGGCAGAGCCATTCCTGATGGCTTCAGGCAAATTGCAGTCGTTACTCTATAAAGCCGATATCGAAGCAGCATTGCGCACTCCCGGTCTGGCCGGGTTTCAGCTCCTGGATCTTCAGGATTTTACCGGACAGGGCAGCGCCTTTGTAGGCGTACTGGATGCTTTTTGGGAAGACAAAGGGTATATCAAACCTGAGGAGTTCCGTCGTTTCAGCGGCAATACGGTGCCGCTTGCAAGACTTAAGGAGCGAATATTCAGGGAAGCAGACACCCTTGTCGCCCAAATTGAAGTGGCCCACTTTGGAGCCAACCCGTTAGACAATGTCCACCCCGCCTGGCAACTTCTGCAAGGAGAAGAGATAGTCGCATCGGGAAGCCTGGAACCCGGTGATATTCCCATAGGCAACGGTATCAGCTTGGGTAAGGTGAAACATGTTTTTGAACGCAAGAATACCCCGCGAAAACTCACTCTTGAGGTTGGCGTTGGTGATGCAGTTAATTCATGGGATATATGGGTATATCCTGATAATAAACCGGAACCGGATCATGCGGTATTGATTTCCGAGACTCTTGATTCTGAAACCCTGGAATACTTGGATCGTGGCGGCAGTGTCCTGCTTAGCCTGGGCCGTGGCAGGATCTCCGATAACATGGGTGGTGACATAGGAGTGGGTTTTTCAACCATATTTTGGAATACGGCATGGACCAATAATCAGAAGCCTCATACTCTTGGTATACTTACCGATCCAACACATCCCGCGCTGCACCACTTCCCAACGGAATTTCATGCCAACTGGCAATGGTGGGATGCGCTGAGCAACTCGGATGCAATCAAGCTTGATGGTTTTTCCATTCAGCCTGACCCTGTCGTACGTATTATCGATGATTGGTTTTCCAATCGCAGTCTTGCCATGATTGTTGAAGCAAGGGTTGGAAGCGGCCGAATTATGATAAGTGGTGCCGACCTGGTAAACAACCTGTCTGAACGACCGGCTGCCGCACAGTTAAAAATCAGTTTGTTGCATTATATGAATAATGAAGAGTTTCAGCCTCAAAAGCAGATTCTTTTAGAGGATGTGATGAAACTGAAGAAGTGAGCTAGAAAGAACGGGACAGAAAACTGTAAAATTTATTCAAATACCGATAGATCCCATTCATCATACCAGTAAATTACCGGGTATCCGTTCTCAAAAGTAACCGGCAGCCATACATATCGGCCGTCAATGGGATTTTGAGGTCGCCAGCGGTCGCCCATGTAGATCCAGGCATCCTCCTTTCCCTCCACATCGATGATAAAAGTGCTTTGCGATTCAAAAGTTACCGATACCTGTTCCGGGGTGCCGCGGGCCGGGTTGTCCAGGGCGGTCCACGGACCGAACATATCATCAGCCTTGGCTGACCGGGCGGCATTGGGATCCCAGCCGGTTGCTCCCGAAAGGATCAGATAATAGGTACCGTCACGTTTCAGTATGGCCGGGGCTTCGTTATGTCCGCCAGGAAGAACTCTTACCCATCGTCCCGTGAAGCCGGTAAAATCCTCATCCAGTTCATGGATATTCATGGTATAGTTTTCTTCAGCAGCTGTAATATGATAAGCCGTACCGTCGTCGTCTACAAAAAGCGTCATATCTCTCGACATCTGTCCACCTTCAAAATCACGAACGGTGTAATACCCCTTTCTGATGCCCTCTCTCCGGTACCGGGGATCTTCCCTCATTCTTTCTTGATCATAAACAGCATTCTTTTGTTCTTCGGTGAAGTTTTCCGGCCAAATACCGGCATTGGGACGCAGGCTTCTGATATATTCGTAAGGTCCAGTAATGTTATCTGACACCGCCAGACCGGTGAGCGCGGCATCGTATCCCTGTCCGTACAGTTCATGATGAAACCACATTACAAACTGGCCGTTATCCTCATTATAGATAACTTTGGGTCTTTCAATGATGCAGCCTGCACGGATGGGACTGTCAGGATCGTCATCCACAGCCAAAGCCACTCCTTCATTTAGCCAGTTGAAAAGGTCATCGGACGAATAGACCTGAACCCCCACATTTGCCCGGTTCCCTCCTCTTCCGGCCGTTTTGTGTTCACCAAACCAGTAGTAGGTGTCTTCATGATACAGGATACTACCTCCGTGGGCATTTATATGGACACCTTTTTTGTCCGGCCAGATTTTACCGGGCTTGAATGACTGAAATTGCCCTTGCCCATTTGCTACATCTATTTGATAGAAAGAACACAAGGGTATGAGGATAAATAACGAGGTAAGCCTGTTTCGCATAATAACCTTACAAATTTAAGATAACGATAACATTTTATGATTTAAAAATTACAATACCGCATCCAATCTAACAACTCAGAATCCTCAAAAATCTGTCCATTCATACCCTGCCATCTCACTTAAACGATAAGTTAAAACAGGTGAAGTCTACCAAAGGTTCAACAATTATGACACCACTTTTTGAAATACACAGTTGACGTGTGCGTGTGTGAAATGATCGTTACATGAAATGCCCATGACGGCAACCCGACACACAGGAGAATGATTATAATCAAGATGGGCATTGCATGTGACGTCAGAATTAAAAATTATAAACAGATGAAAATGGACCTTGTTCGGTACTCACCCAATTTTTGTGTTTTAAAAGTATACTACCACAAAAATGTAATTGAATCATAAACTTCAATTACATTTTTCAAAATTTATTTGACAATTGAAAAAATCGTAGGTACATTAATCATGTGTTAGCGATAACATTAGTAAATAAAAGCGCTTTTTAAAGTGCCGGATAAGCAGAGTGAAATAATGGAAGTTTTGAAACTCCATAATAGAATTGTGGGCAGATTAGCAGAATCAGGAAACAGCTGGGTCTACTTAAATGGTCATTTAGAGTATCACATGCCCCTTTGCGTCAGGGATTGATGAATCAACGATAAAAGATGTGATGCTTTTCTTATCAACTAAAATGTAACGGTTAATAACATGCAATTTTCAATACAAAGGTTTCTAAATAGATATGTGGCTGTACCTATACTGGCATTGTCTTGCATTGTAACAATTAAGGCACAGGCACAACCTTCAGAAGGTTCTTTGATAGGGATGTCAACGGAACTAGAAACGATGCTCCAGGATGTAATGGTCTCTGGAATTGTAATGGATGCAGCAGATGGAGAAATTCTTCCAGGTGTGAATATCATTCTAAAAGGAACAACTACAGGTACAACCACTGACGTCAATGGAAGATTTGAATTGGGTGTTCCCTCTGCCACGGATACACTTGTTCTTTCCTTTGTCGGCTACAACACGCTCGAAGTACCCATTGCAGGAAGAGATGAAATTGTGGTGTCACTGCAACCCAGGACATTACTCGGCGATGAAGTCATTGTAGTTGGATATGGAACCATGGAGCGCAGAGATATGACAGGATCTGTCTCGCAGGTCAGTTCAAGGGACCTCACGCAAGTTTCTGTAGCCAATACTTCGAGCTTATTACCGGGAAGAGTGCCAGGGCTGATGGCGAAAACTACTACGGGTCTCCCTGGTGAATGGGGTGCCAACCTCCGGATCCGAGGTTACAACAACCCTCTGATACTGGTAGATGGAGTTGAAATGGGATTTGATCGCATTGATCCTGATGACATTGAAAGCATCAGTGTGCTAAAAGACGCATCGGCGGCAATTTATGGTGCCCGTGCTGGTAACGGAGTTATTCTGGTTACTACGAAACGTGGTGAGCGTGGCAGGCCGAAAATCAATATTAGATCTAATGTAAGCTTCGAGCAGCCAACTCAACTTGTTAATCCAGTAAATGCGGCTCAGTACCAAGAGTTGTTTCGGGAAGGTGAGATCAATAGCGGCGCAGAGCCGACTGTATCGCTTGAGGAAATAGAAAGATATAGAAATGGCGAGCCGGGTTACGAAAGTTATGACTGGTATGATGCCGTCTTTCGCCCTTGGGCACCGACACGTTCAATCAATGCGAGCCTGAGCGGTGGGACTACTGATATCACGTATTTTTTGTCTGCAGGTCATATGGGACAAGAAAGTGCATTTCGCTCGGGTGACTATAATTTTGAGCGTTTTAATATTAGGGCCAATCTGGATGCGAATATCAGTGATCGTCTTTCGGCCTATCTGAATATCTCAGGACGTCTGGAAAGTACGGACCGCACATCGGAAACCATGCATGAGATTTTCAATTCCTTGATGCGTGCTCAACCTTTTTATAATCCACATCTTCCAGATGGCCGTCCGGCTTATGCCGGATTTGGGAACCGATCGCCTTTGGCAGAGTCTTCCAGCGAAGTTCTGGGCCTAACAGAAACGGATGTAGAGCGAGTTGAAGGCGCGCTGGGTTCGCGATGGAAGGTACCGGGAGTATCTGGTCTTGAAGCCGAAGCCCGTCTGAACTTCCGTTTCATTTCCAATGCGGTTTGGCGTACCAGCCGAGCATTTGAAGTTTATGAATACGATCCGGAAGCGGATGAATACACTTTTTGGGGAGGCCGAGGCAATAACTCTGTAGGACGAAGTGAGTATCGGGATCGCTGGATCAATCCTCTGGTTTCGCTTCGATATCAAGGGGTTTTCGGTGACCACAACTTTTCAGGCCTGATTTTGGCAGAGTACATAGACCAATATCGTAAAGGATTCAGCGCATCACGCCTGAATCCGATCTCGCCGGACGTTGGATTCCTGTTTGCCGGAGCGATTGAAGGGATCGACAATAATGATTTCTGGAATGAAAATGCCAGGGTCAGCTATGTCGGTCGGGTCCGTTATGGATATCAGGATCGGTACCGGATAGAAAGTACAATGCGTGCTGATGCTACCCACAAGTTCGCTCCGGACTCAAGATGGGGATACTTTCCAAGTGTTTCTGCATCATGGTCATTGAATAATGAACCTTTTTTCAATGTGGATTTTATTGATGAATTGCGATTTCGGGTTTCATATAGCCAAACCGGGGATGATACCGGTGTTGCAGCGTACCGTTACCAGTCGGGTTTCTTTATTAGAAATCAACCTTATATGTTTGGTGACCAGTTATTAACCCGGATTGCCGAAGAGGGGTTGCCTAATCCCGGCGTAACGTGGCTGGAGATGACTTCCTATAATTATGGGGTGAATATTTCGGTTCTTGGTGAAATGCTGTCAACGGAGTTTAATATCTTTAGCAGAAAAACCGACAACATCTTTGGCACACCATTGGATGTTATTCCTTCCACATTTGGCGCTTCACTGCCTCCGCTGAATATCAATGCCATAGAAGACAGGGGTTATGAAGTAGAAGTCACGCATCGCAATACTATTGGGAATTTTCAGTATCAAATTTCCGGTAACTTGTCTCATTCAAGGGCAAAGCGCGTGAGGTGGGCGGAGCCTGCTTTTGATGATCCTGATGAAGCCCGTTTATTCCAGCTTGAGGGCAACTATGTTAACCGCTGGATTGGCTACAAAACGGACGGCATGTTCATGACCCAGCAAGAAATTGACGATCACCCCGTCGACCAGGATGGGCAGGGTAATATCACACTGCGGCCCGGTGATATTCGTTATGTAGATCTTAACGGTGATGGAGAGATTACTTTTCGCGACCAAACAGATATTGGACGCGGTGCATTTCCCGACATGTCCTATGGATTCACTATCGACATGAATTATCGTGGTTTTGGCCTTAACGCGCTCTTCCAGGGAGCCTCCCGTTTCAATATGAATATAACTTGGCGTGCACGCGGGGCTTTTGCCAATGAAGCCACTCCCCACTTGTACCAATACAAATACCGCTGGCAACCTGACCCGGACGACCCCACCGTCAATATTAATCCGAATGCCAAATTACCTGCTATTGAAGGCTTTGGCCTGGGCACCAATCAAAACAACAACCGGACATCGGAATTCTGGTTGCGTGATGGTACCTATCTGCGTCTTAAGAATCTGAACTTATCATATACGATTCCGGCCCAATATGTCAGAAGAGTCGGATTGAACAGCCTGAGAGTGTACGTGGCTGGCAGCAATCTCTATACATGGGATCGCTTGGGTATTTTCAGCGGTTCATTTGATCCGGAAGTCCCGCAGACAGGTCAAGGAACATACCCAAATGTTCGTACTGTGACATTCGGTTTCAACCTTGAGATTTAATGAGCAGATATAAGACCGAATTTTTTTCATAAGGATTAATTAAATATATAAAGCGATGAAAAATAGAATGATTACACTTTTTTCTGAGATATCCGGTTGGCTGCGGACAATTTCAATGTTAGCCTTGATTGGATTGGTAACAATGCTTTCTGGATGTGAGGACATTGTTAATAAGAGTCCCAGAGGCATTATAACTGATGATGCAGTTTGGCAGGATCCCAATCTAGTTGATGCGTACGTAGCTGACGTGTATGCAAATACAGAAATCGGCAATAATATTTCTGAAGGTTGGGATGCATTCTGGCAAACGGGTGCTAATGTAATTGGTGCCGAGCATACGCTATTCGCGGCATGGCAGGGGCCTGTGGGGGGCCTGTCCCTACGCAACCTTAATGGATCGGATAATCCGGTTCCCTGGGCATTCGCCCATTGGCGATGGGGAAACATCCGACGTGCTAATACTATTATCGAACAACTTGAAACGGCAGATTTGCCGGCTGACTTCAGGGAAATACGAAGTGCGGAGGTACGTTTTCTTCGGGCGTTTATGTATTTTCGATTGGTTAAGCGATATGGAGGCGTTCCGTTGATTACTAAGGCTCAGGCCATTGATGCACCTGAAGCGGAAATCATGCTTCCAAGAAACTCGGAACATGAAATTTATGAATTCATTTTCCGTGAGATGGAAGAAATTGTTGAAATACTGCCATCTAACAGCGAAGCAGGAAGAGTGAACAGGGGTGCCGCATTACTGTTGAAAAGTCGTGCCTCACTGTACGCTGCAAGTATTGCTCGTTTTGGCACCATGCAGCTTGATGGTCTTCTTGGCATACCATTGGAGCGAGAAATGGAATACTGGCAGGACTCATATGATGCAGCGGTGGATTTGATTAATAATGAACCGTTTCAACTGTTTAACCAGATTGCCGATCCTGTTGAAAACTTCCGACAGATTTTAGATAACGAATCCATGTCATCACAACCAGAGGCCATTTTTGGGGAAGTGTTTGATGGTGCAAACAAAGCGCATTCATACTCAGATGAGGCGTTGCCTCAGGGACCAGCACTGACTTGGAACTCGAACTACAATGTTCTCTACAACATGGTTGAACTATTTGACTTTCGAGATGGTAGTTCCGGAAGAATTCCGCGTTCGGAAGTGACAGGCCGTGAATGGTCCGTTGAGGAGTTCTTGCTGGACCGGGATCCTCGTTTTTTGGCTTCTGTATTTTATCCTGAAATGGAGTTGTTTGATCAAACGATTTACTTCCATACTGCTACCATTGTTAACGAAGAGAGGGTTACCTCAGGAACAATTGAGGGTGTCTGGCCGGCGCAGGGTCCTCCAAGAAATCGGAACAGATCAGGGCTCCATGTAAGAAAACGTGCAAACGAAAGGTATGTAACCCATGGCGGTGCTCCGGATAACACCGATATTATCATCATGCGTCTGGGAGAAGCCTATTTGAATGCGGCAGAGGCTGCTTTTTATCTGGGCAGAACAGGGGAAGCCCTCCAGTTTATCAATGAGCTCCGTGATCGGGCCGGGATGCCGCAAAGAACTGTTATTACGGAAGAATACATCCGCCAGGAGCGCCAGGTAGAACTGGCATTTGAAAACCATCGTTACTGGGATTTGCGCCGCTGGCGCATTGCCGAGAGCATTTTGAATGATTACCGGGCTGAAGGTATTGACTGGGTCAAGAATTGGGACACCGGTAATTATCAGATATCCTTTAAAAATGTAGAGGGGAGTCCTCGTACGTTTCTGGAACGACATTACTACCTGCCCATTGGGATCAATAGAGTGACAGAGAATCCCAACATGGTAGAAAATCCGGGATATGATTATTGATTTATGATGAGCGATTATTCGTTGCTCATCAAGATATACTGGACATCCTCTTGACCGGACCGGAAGGGAGGATGTCTTTTTATTTCATAAGGGACAATTAATCGACTCTAGGTAACCGGATTCCGGCAAGTATCCAGAACCCTTATCCTGCTGAGATCCAATATATCAACGTAATAAAATCCAACATGTCACTCTTCACAATAAACGGACAATGGGTCGGCAAGGGTGCAAGTATTATTGCGCTCTTGTGCATGGCCAGCCTTTCTCTTTTCTTGCAAAAATGCACTGGGCAGGAACCACAAAAAAGTGGGGAATCCCAAAGAAAACAGCCCAACATCATCTACATCTACGCCGATGATCTCGGGTATAACGACTTGGGAAGCTACGGTCAGAAGGATATCCGGACACCTCATCTGGATCAACTGGCGGATCAGGGCGTGCGGTTTACGCAGCACTACGCCGGCAGCACTGTCTGTGCTCCATCACGTTCGGTTCTGATGACAGGCTTCCATACCGGCCGTACCCCGGTTCGCGGTAACCGACCTATTTTTCCGGAAGGCCAATACCCGCTGACTTATTCCGTGACCACACTGCCAAGAATCCTGAGTGATGGCGGTTATGCCACTGGCGCGTTCGGTAAATGGGGACTGGGCTACCCCGGTTCTGAAGGCATGCCGACACTCCACGGTTTCGATCGATTTTTTGGCTATCTGTGCCAGCGGAGGGCTCATTTCTACTATCCGGAATACCTTTATGAAGACATGAAAGGCGTGCCGTTGCGCAGAGTGATCCTTGAGGGCAACAAGGTTCAGGATGACCCCTCGACCAGACCCGGATCCGGTCCTGCCATAACCGCCCAGACCTATGCTCCGGATGCCATACACCAGGAGGTTCTGAAGTTTGTTGAAGAGAACAGAAACGGACCGTTCTTTTTATATATTCCGAGCCTGATTCCACACGCCTCTCTTGAGGTTCCGGAAGAAGCGCTCGCATGGTATCTGGATGAGGACGGCGCCAGTGTTTTCAACGAGCCGCAACAGGTACAGACCGGGAACTATACCCATCAACCCAAACCGAAAGCTGCGTATGCGGCCATGGTGAGTTATCTGGATATGCAGGTTGGTCAGATTATGGACAAGCTGGAAGAACTCGGGATAGATGACAATACACTGGTGATCTTTTCAAGCGACAATGGATCCTATTCCGAGGGCGGATACCACCACAGATATTTCCAGTCCAATGCACCGCTGAGAGGAGGCAAGCGGGCCCTGTATGAAGGCGGGATCCGGGTGCCTATGATTGCAGCCTGGCCGGACGTGATCGAAGCCGGGTCGGTGAGTCACCATATATCAAGCGGCCAGGATATGCTGCCAACATTTGCCGAACTGGCTGGTTTGGCTGCACCTTCGGGGATTGACGGGATATCCATGTTACCGACCCTTTTGGGACAAGGAGATCAAATACAGCACGACTACCTATACTGGGAATTTCACGAAGCCGGAGGGTTGCAGGCTGTCAGGGCAGGAGACTGGAAAGCCGTCCGAATCGGGGTGCGCAACAACTTCGATGCACCCGTTGAACTGTACAACCTGGCTGAAGATATCGGAGAGGAGTCGAATCTGGCGGGTTCGTATCCTGATATCGTCAAGAACATGCTGCAGATGATGGAGGATTCGCATGTTCCTTCGGAAGTATTCCGTCTATTTGATTGAATTCGTCGACCTATACAATGCTGCTATTCTCGGGAGAGATACCCGTTTCAAACTAATGTCCCTGTAAGGTCCGCAAATGTGAACTGTTTGCGGACCTTTTTTTTGGGTGCGCCCGGCAGGGCGCATCTGCTTGGGAGTGAAAGTCTCCTATGCGCCTGACAGGAGGAAGCATTAGCCGAACGGCAAGGGTGTCCGCCGCGAGGTGGAATCTGAAGGAAGCCGAAGGCAAAACGCTGGCCCGACGAACAGAAACCACATATGAGGCATGTACACCGGATGAGAAGGCCCATATCTTCAAAGTCCCATACCTGTACGGAAGGTGTGTATGTAAATGTGGCGGGCATAAGCGCGAAGGCAGATGCGCATTACCCGGG